>Ga0185299_10000846_pt1 | contig 71640 bp, 71 predicted proteins | sample PaiPotPPA55metaG_FD_128002 | JGI IMG/M metagenome (GOLD analysis project Ga0185299, IMG submission 128002) | Iron sulfur acid spring bacterial and archeal communities from Banff, Canada, to study Microbial Dark Matter (Phase II) - Paint Pots PPA... ...
CGGCGCGCCCAGCGCTCCAACTGGGCGCGCTCCTCGTCAGACAGGATCAACTCGGCCTTCGGCCGTCCAGTTCGAGGCATACGCCAAGCATACACTTAATAAACGAACTTTAGAAGCATGACACTAGTTGCCGTATTGCGTGGTCTCAGGGCGCTCGATCATCAGGACGTGCGCGGGATTCTCGGCCACCGGCCGATGCCTCGTCCCCTTGGGCACGACGAACAGTTCGCCGGCGCCGAGGGTGACCGGCGCCTGTCCTTCCAATTCGATGCGGAAGCTGCCATCCCAGCACAGGAAGAGTTCGTCCTCCTCGTGCTCGTGCCAGGGAAATTCGCCCTCGAACAAAGCGATCCGCACGACAGCGTCGTTCGCCGTGACCAGGTCACGCTGCTGAAACGGGCCGGGCAGGGACTGGATGACCTTCTCGATCGAGACCGGACCGTCCCCAGGAGTCGTCGTCATAGATCAATCCTTACACGAGGGCGACGGATAAGCGGGTGTGCCGGGAATGAAACCGCTGCGGCCGCATGTTGGCCACCACCGACCGGCTCTCCCACCCCCAGGAAGCGCAGGTAAGGCCCATGACGATGTCCTCACCGACCACCATGCGCGCTGTCCGGCTCTCCGCCCCCGGCCCCGTCGACAACCTACGGTTGACCACGCTCCCGCTTCCGCCCGAGCGGGACGGCTGGGTGCGCATCCGGGTCGAGGCGTTCGGCCTGAACCGTTCGGAGCTGAAGCTTCGGCTCGGTGTGAGCGTGGGCGTCAGTTTTCCCCGCGTGCCGGGTATCGAGGCGGCTGGCACCGTCGACGCGGCACCCACCGGCAGCGGGCTGGCTCCCGGGCAGAAGGTCGTCGCGATGATGGGGAACATGGGGCGCACCTACGACGGCGGCTACGCCGAGTACACCTCGGTACCGTTGTCCCAGGTCATCCCCGTCGACACCGACCTGCCGTGGGAAGTGCTCGGCGCCCTGCCGGAGATGGTGCAGACCGCCTACGGCTCGCTCACCGTCGGCCTGGACCTGAAGCCCGGTCAGTCCGTGCTGATCCGCGGCGGCACCTCCTCGGTGGGCCTGGCCGCCGCCGCGCTGGCCAAGTGGCGCGGTGCCATGGTGCTGGCCACTACCCGGCGGGCCGACCGCCTCGCCTTCCTCACGGAGCGCGGCATCGACCACCCCCTGCTCGATACCGGCGAGGTCGCTCCCGCCGTGCGCGAGCTGTACCCGGATGGCGTCGACGCCGCCCTTGACCTCGTCGGCACCCCGACCCTGCCCGACACGCTGCGCGCGGTGCGCGTGCACGGCACGGCCTGTTTCTCCGGCAGCCTCTCCAACCAGTGGACGGTGCGGGATTTCTCCCCGAACGAGTACCTGCCGAGGGGTGTGCGCCTGGCGGGCTACTTCGGCGACGCCGCCGACCTGCCCCGGGACGCCTTCCAGGAGATTCTCGACGCGGTCGCGGCTGGCCAGCTGACCTTCCCCGTGGACCGCGTCTACAACGGTCTGGAGCAGGTGGCGCAGGCACACGACGACATGGAGCACGACCGCGCCAACGGAAAGCTCGTCGTCCGCGTCTGGCATTAGGGCCAAGGCCCATCAGCGGACGGGAGACCTAGGACTCCTAGCAAAATGCGCTTGCGTTGCTAGCCTGGATCCAGACCTGCAAAGCCGATTTACGTGGCGGGGTTGAGGGGTCGTGGTGCGCCTTCGATTAGACGAGCGGGTCGTGCAGGATCTCGCGGACCTCTTGAGCGCAGCGGCAGGCGACGGCGAACTTGGCAGCCCACTTCAGCGCCTGCTCGCGTGACGGCACGTCGACGATCGAGAATCCGCCGAGGTACGCGTTCTTCTCCGGGATCGGGCCGTCGGTGATCGTCCCGTCGGTGGCCACCATGCTCACCTCCTCGGGATCCACCAGCCCGCCGGCGGTAACCCACACGCCGGCATGCTTGGCCTCCTCGACCACCGCGTGCACGGTATCGGTCACGGCGGGCGTCTCCTCCTCCGGGAAGGTCATCGCGCCGTCATCGAACGTAATCAGGTACCGCGTCATGTTATGACTCCTCGTCCCAATGGCCTGCTCCGGCCGCATCTCACCCGTACTACGAACCGTCCCGCCCTGGATCCGACAGGCTGCCGGAAAGAATCTCTCACGGAACCATGGTGGCGCTAGACACCGACACCAGGGTGCTCCTTCCACAACCCAGCGGTGGACGCCCAGGCCGGAGCCGTGCCCGGTGCCGCGCCGGGCGATGTGCGGGGTGATCTGGAACCGGCGGGACAGTCTCGAGCAAAGGGATCAGCTGGGTGACGTCGCTACGGTTGCCACCCGTGGTGATCGCGGCCAGCAGCAGCGCGTGCAGCGTCTGCCATACCCCAGCCTCGTTCCAGTTCGGCTGGCTCGCGCCCCCTTCAACCAGCATCGATGTGGACTGACATGCTGTTATTCCCGAGCGCCCGGATGCCTCTTTTTGTTAGGAGTCCCTAGACCAGTCCCGTGTACGAGTCCCACGCCGGACCCGCGTCCTCGGCGTCGTCGTGCATGACGGTGGCCTGGATCAGTCCGTACGGTCGGTCGTCGGCGTGGAAGACCTCGCCCGCGTTCTCCACGCCGAAACGGGCCAGGTCGTAGACGAAGTGGTGCTTGTTCGGTGCCGAGAGGCGGACTTCGGCCAGGAACGGACACGCCTCGAGTACGGTGCGGCCCATCGCGAAGAGGGTCTGCTGCAGGGCGAGTGAGTGCAACGTCGCGAAGGTCTCGACCAGGATCTGCCGTACCGTTGCGTATGTCGCCTCCCAGTCGACATCGATGCTGGTGAAACGCCAGCCGGCGTCGAGCGATGTGGCCATCACCCGGTCCGTCGTCGGCTCCAATACGGTGTACGGGTCCTGCATGAAGTCGTGGAACTCGGAGCCGGTGGACTTGAGGATCGTCAGGTCCTTGATCCCGCCTACGATCCATACCCGCTGCTCATCGCCGGTGCCCTCTACGGTCACGGCCGCGGTGCGCACTTCGGGTCCCCGGCGCACCCAGGTGTGGTTGTGCTCGCTGCCGTCCACGAGCACCCGGTCCCACGCGAACTGCTCGATCTCGACCCGCGCCGAGTCGACCGGCTCGATATCGTCGACGAAGTGCCTGGCCAGCGCGAGCCCGTACTGCTCGATCGAATCCCACTCGCGCTGCTTCGCGTACGCGTAGACGGTCTGCTTCTGACTGTCCGTCGGGAGCACTTGAGCCTGGTCGCCCACGGTGTGCGCCGCCGCGAACCGGCCGCGCAGAGCAGTCGAGACATTGAGGTCGCGGATCTCGTGACGCGGCGTGTCGCGGTAGATCCGCACCACCCGGTTCTCCGCCTTGCCGTACCTGTTCGGCCCGAGCACGATCGCCATCAGGGTGTTTCCTTTCGCTTGCTCACAAGTCCAAAGTCAGCTCGGCGGTGCGCGCCCGCGAGCAGCAGATCGTCATCCGGTCGTTGGCCGACCGCTCGGCGGCGCTCAGCACCTCGTCTCGATGGTCGGGCACGCCTGCGAGCACCGGTACGAGACACGCGCCGCAGATACCCTGTTCGCAGGACAGGTCCACCTCCACGCCGTTCGCCTGCAGCACGTCGGCGATCGACGAGCCCGAAGGCACCTGGTACGCCTCGCCGGTGCTCGCCACCCGCACCGCGAACTCGTCGCCCTCGGCCAAAGCGGCGGCGGCCCCGGCGTCGAGGGTGAACGTCTCCTGATGCACCTGCTCGTCCGCCCAACCCGCTTTGCGCGCGCGGGTCCTGACATGGTCCATGAACCCGGCCGGTCCGCACACGTGGATCTGCGTGTCGGGATCGGGCCGGTCCAGCTCCTCCGGCAACGCTGTTCGCGCGCTCTGGCCCAGAGTACTCAGGCACAGATGCACCCGATCGGCGTACGGCCGGGTCGCGACGTACTCGATCAGCGGCGCTCGCTCGCGGTCCGGGGCGTAGAACCACAGATCGAAGTCGGCGCCTTCCAGCTGGAGCGTTTCGGCCATAGCGAGCAGCGGAGTGATGCCGATCCCCGCGCCGATCAGGACCGTGCGTGCGCCGCGGACCAGCGGGAACTTGCTTCGTGGGCTGCTGACCTGCACGAGCTCGGCCACGTGCAGCTCCTCGTGCAACGCGGCCGAACCGCCGCGCCCGGTCGGCTCCCGCTTGACGCAGATCAGATATCTGCCGTCGGTCGCGGGGGAACAGAGCGAGTACTGCCGCAGGTATTTCCCGAATCGCACGTCGATATGGTCGCCGGGCCGCGCCTCGGGCAGGCGGCCGTCCGGCTCCGGGTGCCGGAGTTCGATCAGCAGGGTGTCGGCGGCCGCGCGGGTCAGCGCGTGCACGACTGCGGAATTCATCATTTCGAACCCCCGGCTCAGGCCGTGAAGAAGGTGCCGAGGCCCAGGCCGCGCAGGGCCTTGCGATACGCGATCGAGCTGCGGTCGGCGGGCACGTGCACCTCGAGCTTCGGGTCGAGCGGCAGGTTCTCCGGCTTCTGCACCTCGACGATCGCCCGGTCCTCCTCGAACACGATCCGGTTGAAGTCGTACACGCCCTGAACCGGCTGGTCGGTGTCGAAGTTCCGGCAGATCGGCGCGAACATCCGCGTCATCCGCGCCGAGACGGGGGACGCGGCGTTCATGATCGACAGTCGGTTGCCGTTCGGGAAGTGCACGACGAGCGTCGCGGTGAAGGGTACGTGCAGCCGGAAGTGGCGCAGCCACTGGAAGCCCGGTTCGGTCGGGTCCTCGACGCCGATCCCGTAGTTGCTCACCGAGCTCCAGTATTCGACCTCGAACCCGTCCGACGTCGGCACCGGCTTGTAGTCGGGCACGACCGGGTTCTCCGGGTTCCCGAAGGACTTGAGGTGCACGAAGCTGAAGTGGGCCACATCGAGAAACCCCTCGACCTGCCGCCCGGCGAATGCCGCGATGTCGATCCACGGGCAGTTGATCTGCTGGAAGCCCGCGTCGTCCCAGTGCGGGTGCGACGGGATGCTCGGTTCCGTGTCGGCGTCCGCCGCCAGGCACGTCCAGATGAGGCCGTAGCGCTCCACCGCCGGATACGTGCGCAAATTCAGCCGCGAGGGGATCTTCGCCTGCGGATGCGCCGGCACGTTCACGCAGCGTCCCTCGGCCCCGAACCGGAAGCCGTGATACGCGCACGTGATCCCGCGCCCGTCGCCCTGCCCGAGGCTCAGCGGCACGCCGCGGTGGGGGCAGATATCGTCCGCGATCACCGTCTGGCCGTCGGCCATCCGGTAGACGACGAGCGGCTGATCGAGCAGCCTCACCCCGAGCGGAGCTTCGCTCACCTCGCGGGCCAGCGCGATCGGGTACCAGTAGCGTGCGATGATCCGCCAGTCGTCCGGATCGAAGGTGCATTCGCGGGGAACGGTCAGCTCAGCGGGCATGGAAGGGCCTTTCGACGATGCGCGGGGCGGGGAGCGGGGGAAACGGACGTGCCGCGACCCCGCCGGATCAGACCCGGCGTGCGGCACAGTCCTGCTGCGAGGAAACGGGGCGTGAACTCAGCACCCGTGCGCGACGCGCCCCCGCGTCCAGGCGACCCGGCGGATCTGTTCCAGACTGCGTCCGCTGTTCACGCGCGTCATGAGATCCCTCCCGCTTCTCGCCGCCAGGCCTACCGACTCGTCGTCGTGAAGCTACAAACCCGCTGTTTCGGCCGCGCATCGCGCGTATTGCGCGCCGATTTCCGCTCGGCCATCGCTGTACCCTCAAGCGATATGACCGCAGCCAACGCGCAGCAGCACCCCGCGGACACCCCGCAGCACCAGCGCGACCGACTCCTCGGCCTGGCCGTCGACCACGTGCTGAGCAACGGCGTCGCCTCGCTGACCCTGCGCGGACTGGCCGCGGCCATCGGCTCGAACAACCGGATGCTGCTGTACTACTTCGGCAGCAAGGAGCAGCTCACCGTGGACGCGCTGCACAGCGCGAGCTCCCGGTTCCCGCGCTTCCGCAGCATCTCGCACGACCTGCGCACCAGCCCGTCCGACCTCGGGGCCCGCCTGTCCGAGGCCTGGGACGGAATCTCCGCCGCCGAGACCCGGCCGTTCGCCCGGCTCTTCTTCGAGGTCTTCGGCCTGGCCGTCAACCGTCCGGACGTCTACGGGGCCTGGCTGGAGAGCGTCGCGCACGAGCTGGTCGACGACGTGACCGCCACCCTGGAACGCGAGGGCATGCGCCGGAGCCCCGCCGAAGTGCTGGCCCGTGAACTGGTCGGCTGCTGGCGCGGACTGCAGATGGACCTGCTCAGCTCCAGCGACGAACGCCGCGCCCACCTGGCCGCGCAGGCCGCCGTCGACTCGGTCTGCGCGCGCGTCGTCAGCTTCATGAACTAACCGGTTCATACCTCCGTCCGGCCGCAAGCTGTTTCCTGCATATTTCCCCAGCTAGAGACGCTGAAGTGCGGGTTGACCCCGTAGTGAATCGGATGGTTCACTCACCTTAGTTCTGCAGCTCTGAGCCATGGAGGTGGCCATCGTGGGTGTGCTCGACGAATCCGGGGTCTTCGATGCCGCGGACCTGGAGGGGATCCGCTGGTACTACCAGATGAACGGGTACGCGGTCGTGCGCGGCCTGTTCTCGGACGAGCATTTCGACCGGATGGAGGCCGAGTGCGTCGACGCGCAGTCCCGCGTCGTCGCCGGTGACCTCGCGGCGCGCTACGGATCGACGAAGTACATCGACGACCCCGCGAAGGCCGAACGGTTCGCCAACTACGTGGAGCACGTGACCGAGGTCGCGCCGTCCGTCGACCAGGCCGTGACCGACGAGCGGCTGCTGACGATCCTGCGGGAGTTGCTCGGCGAGGACCTCTGGTTCGGCGGCGACGCGGTCCAGTCCGGCGTGGTCTACCAAGACGCCAGGCCCGGCCGGGAGTCCGGCTACACCCGAATCGGCTGGCACTCGGACTGGCAGGCGAGCCCGAGCATGGACATCTGGCCCGCAACCTCGATAACTCTCCACATCGATGCGACGAGCCCCTACAACGGCTTCCTCCGCGTCGTGCCGGGCAGCCACCTGTGGGCCACGCCCGCCCCCTACAAGAACATCAACAACATCGCGGTCCCCGACACCGCCCGCCCTTCCGGCGGCCGCACGCTCGCGCCGCCGCCCTTCCCGATGCCGCTGACCTTCGAGAAGATCCGTGGCGAGGTCGCCGTCTACGCCGAGCGCGGCGACGTGCTGCTGCACGACTGCTACCTCTGGCACTCCGCGACCCGCGCCACCGACGACCACGCCGCCCGCCGCCACCTGCGCGGCAGCTACTTCGCCGGCACCAAGCCGGCCTCCGACCAGGAAAGCGAGTTCATCAAGAACGCGGCCCGCTAGCCGCCGCGGAGTTCGGCACGTGCACGGGCGACCCCTCCGCGGCCGCCCGTGCGCGTGCCAGTGGTGGCGACGCCGGTCAGCAGACAGGCAGCACCGGCTGGTGGGAGATCTGGTTCGCGGACACGAAGTAGTACGAGCCGTAGTAGTCCGCCTCGAACCAGCGGTTCGTGCCGTCGTAGCTACCGCCGTCGATCCAGCAGACGAGGTCGATCCAGTTACCGCTGCTGAGGATGGCGTAGTACCCGTCGCCCGAGGTCGGCTGATAGAACAACGGCGTGTTGGTGTTCGTCTCGCCGTTGCCGGAGTCCGGGTGCACAATGCTCCCGGTTGCCGCCACGTTGGTGGTGGTGGAGGCCGCCGCCTGAGCGGTGGCGGGCATGAGCACCGCGCAGGCCGCGACGGCGGCGATCGCCACGCCGGCGCCGACCCGCCGGGGACGCAGGGGCTTGAGATTGATCAAGTTGATCATAGTAAACGCCTTTGTTCGCAAGAGGTCTGAACCGGGCCCCGTCGGCCCGCCTTCCTCAGCAAACTGATTGCTCCGCGACCGGGAAAGACCGCCGCCGACCTCCGGACTACCTCGGACAACGTCGGCGCCCGAGTCGTCGGGGCTCGGACAATCTCGGACAGGCCTTTCAGCGGCCCTTCAGCGTCCCGCCAACCTGGCAATGTCCTCCGCGATGCTCGCCAAGGGCCCGGTCGCCCCGATGGACCGGAACCAGTCCCACAATTCCAGAGCGTGATAGAGCTGGTAGAGATCCAGCCTCTCGGCGCTGTCGGCGGGGAGCGGGCCGTAGCCGTCGAGCAGCGCGGTCCGCTCCGGCTCACCGCGGCCGAGGGAGTAGTAGTCGGTCTTCGCCAGGTCGATCAGCGGGTCGGCGGCGATCGCGTTTTCCACGTCGATGATGCCGGTGACGTGCCAGCCCTCCGGCCCTCGAGCCACGAGGACGTTTCCTTCGTGCAGGTCGTTGTGGCACAGCACTGGAGACTTGCAGTTGTCGAACAGGGCACCGTCGCGCTCGATTCGTCGCGCGACGGCGTCGTGCAGCCCACGATCGCCACCGAGGTCCACGAACTCGCGAAGCTTCTTGGCCCACAACATGTCTGGACCATACGCAACTGACCGTGCGTCAACAATGGATTTATTGCTCCGGCCGGTGCAGCGCGTTGGCGAGCTGCACGCGGGACTGCACGCCGAGTTTGGTGAACACGGCGCGCAGGTGGGTGCCGACGGTGTTGATGGACACGCCGAGTTCGGCGGCTGCCGACTTGTTCGTGTGGCCGGCGCCGATGAGGGCTGCTACGCGCAGCTCGGCCGGTGAGAGCGTGGGTGAGCCGGGTTCCGGCCCGGCGGGCGCGGACGACCACTTCGCGCGGCGGTCTCCGGCCTCGCGCATCGTGCGTTGGACCTCGGCGCGGCAGTGGTGGGCGCCCATGCGGTGGTACTCGTCCCAGGCGCGGTCGAGCTGCTCCAAGCCCTCGTCCGACCGCCCGGCGGCCAGCAGCGTCCGGCCCCAGGACTCGGCGCCGCCGGCCCGGAGCACGGCGCGCGGGCTAGTGGCAAGCACGTCGGCGGAGTGCTCGATCATGTCAATATCCTTACTGTGGCGGCCTAGCAGGTTCAGTGCGATGCCTTCGAAGCTGGCCACGCCGGGATTGCGCGTGGCCGCTGTGCGCGCGGCCTCCACCGCGGCCCGGACGAGCTCGTCGTCCTCGGCCGCGTTGCCGATCCGGAAGAAAAGGCCCATCCAGCACGGCCAGAGCGGCCAGTACACGCAGGCCTCGCCGGCTCCGTCGGCTATCGGCCGGAAGGCGTCGACCGCGAGCGGCAGGTCGCCGCGGGCCGCGTTGAGCCAGCCGCGCATGAAGGCCAGGCCCGGACGGGCGATGCCGTCGTCCGCGTCGATCGCGTTATTTGCCTGGGCGAGCAGCCGCGCTGCGGCCCGCAGATCGCCGCGTAGCAGGGCGACCGCGACCTGAACGATGAACGCGTCGAGCGCGTGGACCTGCGTGCCGAGTCGCAGCCCGAGCTCGACCAGGGCGTGAGCTTGCGCGTCGGCGTCGTCGAGGCGGCCGAGGTGGTAGTCCATCCACATCTGCGCGCTGTGCACGGCGGGTGCGGCGGTCGTCGTGCTCTGCGGTTCGTCGGAGCGCAGCTGGTGGAGCAGCGCTTTGGCCTGGTCGTAGCGGTCGAGGAACTGGAGCTGGGTGATCTCCTGGGTGAGGTGGTCCATGCTGCCGAGCGAGCGCATCTCCTGGTAGTAACCCAGTGCTCGGACATGCCGGGCGTCGTTGTCGGAGGCCACCGCCGCGGCCTGGAGCGCCAGCTTCACCGCTTCCCGGTCGCCGCTCGCGCGCGCTTCGTCGAGGGCCGCTTCGGACTCCTTGACCGCGACGTCGCCGGGTACGAGCCGCGTATCGGCCAGGGCTCGGGCGGCGCGCAGGCGTGCCGTGACGGCCGGCGAGACCGGACTCGATCTCAGGGTTCGGTCGGCCCGCGCTCGCAGCTCGCCGGCGCGTCCGCTGAGCCAGAGCGCGTTAGCCACTCGGATCTCGACCTCGCCGATGAGGTCGGGGTCACCCGTTTGGGCCAGGATCGTGTCGGCGACGGTGATCGAGTCGGTCGCGCGCTCGGTCCGGCAGAGTACTGCCAGGCAGCGACGGCTCAGGCCGAGCCATTCGGGCTGCGTCACACGCATGGTGCGGAAGGCGAGTGCGGCGAGCTCCCCGGCGTCGTTGGCGTTCAGGTCGGCGAGCGACTCGGCCGCCGAGACGAGGATCGCCGCGGACGCCGCGTCCCCGAACCCGGAGGCCGCCCGCGCGTGTTCGGCGGCGAGGAGCGGCTGCCGCGCACTGAGGTAGTGCTTTGCGAAACTTCGATGGATCTCGCGTCCGCGCTCCGGGCCGACCGTGGCGCGGACGGCTTCTCGGACGAGCTCGTTCGGGCAGACGATCGCGCGTTCGCCCGCCACCAGCAGCCCTGCGCCGACCGCCTGTGCGCACGCGCGTTCACGGCCGTCTGACGGTTCATCCCGGGCCACGTCGGTCAGCAGCGCGGTGGCCTCGTGCATCGGCAGTTCCCGGCCGGCGACCGCGACGAGGCTGACCAGTTCGCGTGCGGCGTACGGCAGCGCGGCTAGCCGATGCGCGATCGACGCGGTGAACTCGGCCGCGATGCTGTCGGGCTTGCCGTGGGCTGCGGCTCGGGCGAGATTGTCGATGAGGCGCGTCGCGAGCAACGGGTCGCCGCCGACCGCATCGAGGAACCGCCGGGTGTGTGCGGCAGGCACCTGGCCCAGCCTGTCCTGAGCGATGGCGACCAGGTCGGAGGCGGCCAGCGGACCAAGCCGGAACTCCTCGACGCGTACGGGATCGCCGCCGGCGAAGTCGTCCGCGAACCCGATCTCGCGGCCCGCGAGCACCCAGACGACCGGCAGCCCCACCAGCCGCGACACGAGCGTACGCAGCAGGAAGCGGCTCACCCGATCGGCCCACTGAACATCGTCAAGGGTAATGAGCAGCGGTTGCGCCTTCGCTGCCTCCGCCAGACACGCGCCGATCCGCTCAGTGAGCAGAAGCGGTTCGTTCACCGCCCCGGCGATCTGCTCGTACGCGGCGGCGTCGAGCAGCGGACGTCGCCCGGACCGCAGCAGCGTGATGATCGGTGCGCCGGGGCTCACCTGCTCGAGGGTGTCGCACTTGCCGCCGACGACCCGCAGCTTGAGCGCTGCGGACTGCCGACACACCTCGTTGACCAGCGCCGTCTTGCCGATGCCGGGTGGGCCGGAGATCAACAGCACTCCGCCGGTGCCGTGCAGGCGGGCTCCGCGCACGACCGTGAGGGCGCGCGCCATCTGCTCGCTGCGGCCCCGCAACGGCCCGAACATCGACCACCGGTCCTTACCTGGGCGATATGTCGTCCCTGGTGATCATGCTGCGTCCCGGGACGTGGCACATCGCGCACCCGTGCGATGAGTTATTCACGCGGCCTGCGCTCGGCTGTTCTCACCAGCTCGACACGGGACCTGACCTGCAATTTCTCGAAGATGCGGCGCACGTGCGTGTTGACTGTGTGCGGCGAGACGAACAGCTGTTCCGCGATCTCGCGGTTCGTGCGGCCCTCGGTGATCAGGTCGGCGACCTGGCGCTCGGCGTGCGTCAGGGCGGGCCAACCGGTGCGCGCGCCCGCCGGAGCGACGAGGCGGCGCCGTACGCCGAGCCGCCGCAGTCGACTGCGGATCCGCGCCGTGTCCCATACGGCACCGTGCGCAAAGGTGAGTGTCAGTGCTCGGTCGAAGGCTGTGACGGCGGCTGTGGTGGCGCCTTCGTCGAGACGCACGCGGCCGAGATCTTCGAGGGCTGAGGCGAGAGCGAGCGGGCGCGGCACCTCGCTCAGGGCGCTGACAGCGAACTCGAGCTCGCGCGCGTCGTGCCGGGCGAGACCGCGGAGGTGCGCGGCGATGGCCGCATGGCTGCGCACCTCGGGGTTGTATTCGCTGCGCTGTTCGGCGACCGCGATGGCACGTGAGACGAGCTCGTCATCGCCGACGGCCATCGCGATCCGGAGGAGCTCGGAGTCGATCCCCACGTCGTGTGGGAACAGCGGGAAGATCGCGAGCCGTTCGTCCACGTTCCGATCGCACAGGTGCTCGTGCGCTTCGCCCGGGTTGCCCGAGGCCATGGCGAGCGCGGCGAGGAACCAGGTGGCGTGCCGGCGCGGTCCCGGCGCGGCGAGCCGTGCGACCACCCGGCACAGCTCGGCCACCTCGCGCGCGCCGTGCGTGTCCCCGGTACGGATGCGCACGCGCCCGAGCCCGGCGAGCGCGGCCGCGTTGATGACACTGACGATCCGGTCCGCCTCGCTCGCCTGGTATCTGCCCTCGAGCGCCGTGACCGCGTCGGCGAGTCGGCCCGTCTCCAGCGCTTGCAGGCCCTTCCAGGTCTCGAAGATGTGCAGCGCCCAGTTCTGCCGATCACGCGTCGCGGCGGCGATCCCCTCGTCCGCGGCGGCCCGCGCGTCCTCGAACCGGTCGAGCGCCAGCAGCGGCCAGCAGCGGAAATACCCGGCGAGCCGCTTGCCCACGTCCGCCGACGTCCCGATGCGAGCCCCGGCATCCAGACGGCGCAAAACCGACTCGAAGCGGAAGAGTTGGTAGTCCAATCCCGCGTGCGCGAGTTCGAAGGCGAAGCGACCTTCCCGGGAGTCTGAGGCCTCGACGATCCCTCGCAGTTCGTCGACAGCGCTCAACGCGTCGCTCGTCCGTCCGGCGGTGACGAGGTTGTGGAACACGAGCGCGGCGAGCCAGGAGCGCGTGTCGGCCGGAACATCGGGGAGGGCGAGCGCGGAGCGGGCGTTGTCGGCGCGGACGTCGGCCGCGAGGTCGAACATGCTCGCGATGCTGCCCCGGACCTCGGCCTCCTGCGCGGGCGGCAGCGCCTGGCGCAGCGCGGTGTCGGCGAACTCCTCGGCCTGCTTGCTCAGTCCGGACGCGAAGAGCGAAATGACCCGCCGGGCGACGAGCGGCCCCCGCAGCGGATGTTCGCCGACGAGCAGGCGAAGGCCGCGTTCCGCGAGGTCGGCTGAGGCCTCGGGATCGGTCGTGCTGAGCGTCTCGGCCGCCGCGAGCAGCGTGGACGCGGCGACGTCGTCACCCGGTTCGGCGCTCGCGGCAAGCTGCGTGGCGACCTCGACCGGCAACGCGCCGCGAGCCAGCAGCACCCCGGCCCCCTGCCGGTCCAGCGCGCGACGCACCGCGGCCGGGTTCTCGGCGCGTACTGCGGCGCGGATCAGCTCGTGCCCGAACTCGAGCCGCTCGTCGAACTCTGCCAGGATGCCCGCCTGGACGAGCTCGCGGATCGGCAGCACCAGCTCCGGCACCGTGTACCCGCTGATCGCCGCGAGGTCGGCCACGCCGAGCCGCCGTCCGAGCGAGGCCGCGCCGGCCGCGACCCGCACCGCCGGGTCCGATAATCGGGCCAGTCGCCGTCGCATGTCGTCGCTGACCCGGCCGGGCAGGCGCTCGTCCAGCAGCCGCGCCCGACCGGACTCGACCGCGACGATGCCTTCCTGCTCGATCCCGCGCACGAAGTCGACCAGCAGGAACGGATTGCCCTCGGTGCGCTGGGCGCTGGAGAGCAGCCGCCGGTCCGGCTCGGCGTGCAGGATGTCCGCGACGACCTGCGCGACCGCCTGCTCGTCCAAGGGGTCGAGGCGCACGACCTCACCGCCGCTCTCGGCCAGCTCGCCGAGAGCGGCGGTGACCGTGGCAGAACCCTGGCCCGGCCGCGTGGCCAGCAGCCAGACGACCGGCAGATCCATCAGCCGTTGCGGCAGCGTACGCAGCGCGGCCGCCGTGCCGTTGTCAGCCCACTGAAGATCGTCCAGGCAGATCAGCAGCGGCCCGCCGAGCGCCGCCTGCTCAAGCAGCGCCTGGATGTCGTAGAGCCGCCAGAAGCGCTGCTCGGTGGAGGAGTGCAGCGTGCTGAGCGCCGACCGGTCGAGCAGCGGAAGTTCGCCCTCGAACAGCGCCTCAAGCAGCACCGCCAGGTCCACGGCGGCGTCGATCGGGTCGGCGGTGCCGCGCCCGCCGCGGAACGCCAGGTCGGCCGCGGCCAGCTCGGCGGCACGTAGCAGCGTGGTCTTCCCGAGCCCGGCCGCGCCCTCGACCACCACGACGGACCCCGTGCCCGAACAGGCCTTTTCGAGGTGCCGACGTACGGTCGCGAGCTGCAGGCCACGCCCGCGCAACGGCGGAAGCGGACGAGCGTTCATATGGCTCCGATGTTACCGGCGGGCTAGAGCGCGGCGACGAAATCCGCCACGTGCGCGGCGACCTGATCCGGCACCTCAAGCGGTGAGAGGTGGCCGGTGCCGTGGAGCTCGGTGAGCGTGGCGGTGGGGATCCGGGGGAGCAGGTGTTCGCGCAGCACTTCGGGCGGGTCGACCTTGTCGTGGTCCCCGGCGAGCACCAGCACCGGGACGTCGATGGCGCCGACGACCTGTGCGAAGTCCTCGACCAGGGCGTGCCGCGGCCAGGCGAGCCGCGCCTCGGGCGTCGCGAGGGCGCTGTCCTCCAGGACCTGGGCGCGCAGTTCGCGGCTCAGGCCGCCGTCCGTGAGCATCTGGTCGATGCTCGCGCCGATGGCCTGCTCGTCGTCGTACGCGTGGGAGATGACTTCCTGCAGTTCCGGCGTGATCCCGACCGGGGCCGGCGGCGCGGGCGCGACCAGCACCACGCCCTTGAGCCCGGCCGGGCGGCGCGCGGCGAGCACCTGCGCGACCTTGCCGCCCATCGAGTGACCGACGAGCACGTACTCGTCATAGCCGAGCTGCTCCATGACGCGCTCGGCGTCATCCGCGAACTGTTCGATGTCGTACGGTCCGGGCACCTCCGTCGACTTCCCCCAGCCGCGATGATCGGTGGTGACGAACGCCTGCTCCGCGTCGAGGCGCTCGATCACCGGACGCCAGGTGCGGTAGGAGCCGCCCCAGTAGTGCAGGAACACCAGCGCCGGACCGCGCCCTCCGCGCACGTGGCCGTACACCTTTCCGTCCTTGACGTTGAAGTACCGCCCGATGGGCATACCCGTGGTCATCATCAATCTCCTGTGACGTGTCGGATGCGGATCGCTCTTGCCTCATCGATGATCGCCGCGAGACGTGCTTGACCTCGACGGGCATCCACGCCACCGTGCGTAAGTTTCGGGACAAGCTCGCGCGCCCGGCGGCTGGTCGTCGCGGCGGGCGTAGGATCAGCCTGTGGGTGCACATCGCGTGACGGTCCTGGCCTTGCCCGAAGTGCTGCCCATCGATCTCGGTATCCCCACGCAGATTTTCAACCCGCGGCCCAACACGGACTACGAGCTGACCGTGTGCGCCCCGACCCTCGCCGGCGTCGTGACCAGCACCGGGTTCACCGTCGGCGTCTCCGCAGGTCTCGAGGCGCTTGAACACGCGGACACCGTGATCGTGCCCGGCTACTGGAACTACCGGCGTCCACCCTCGCCCGAGGTGTGCGACGCTCTGCGCGCGGCATTACGGCGCGGTACTCGCATCGCCTCGATCTGCACCGGCGCGTTCGCGCTCGCGGCGGCCGGTCTGCTCGACGGACGCACCGTCACCACGCACTGGGCCAGCGCCGACGAACTCGAAGAGCTCTATCCCGCCGTGCACGTAGACCGCGACGTCCTCTACATCGACGACACGCCCCTGCTCACTTCCGCAGGCGTCACCGCTGGCGTCGATCTGTGCCTCTACCTGGTGCGCAAGGACCTCGGTGCGGCCGTCGCCAACGACATCGCCCGCGAACTCGTCGCCGCACCTCACCGGGACGGCGGCCAGGCCCAGTACATCGCTCGTGCGCTGCCCGCACCCAAGGCGCACAGTCTCGCGGACACCCGCGACTGGGCACTGCGGCATATCGAGGAGCCCCTGACGATCGAGGCCCTCGCGGAGAAGGCCCGCGTCTCCCCGCGAACGCTGGCCCGCATGTGGCGCCAGGAGACGGGGATCTCGCCGCACCAGTGGCTGCTCACCGCGCGCCTCGACCAAGCCCGCCAGCTGCTCGAAGTCACGGACCTCAGCGTCGACCAGATCGCGACACGCACCGGGCTCGGCAGCGGCACCAACTTCCGCGCGAGGTTCCGCGCCGCGGTCGGCACCACGCCCACGGCCTACCGGCGCACCTTCCAGCCGTCAGGCGACGCTCGCTAGCCCGCCGCCTCAGTGCCCTGCGGTACCGGTGCTCCACAACGCCGCGCCGCCCGCGCTGTAGATGACGGTGTTTCCGTCGTCCTGCACGGTCAGGCTCGCGCCGGCGTTGCCCGCGGTGTTGCTCGCCCAGACCGGACTGCCGCTCGTGTTGTAGACCACGAAGTTGCCGTCGCCCTGCATGATGGCGTTCGCGCTGGACTTACCGGCCGTGCCCGCGGACCACAGCACGGTGCTGCCTTCGTAGAGCACGAGGTTGCCGTCGCCGCCGAGGACGAGCTGGAACCGGCCGTCGCAGGACAGGATCGACTGGTTGACGGTGATCTGCTGATTAGCCGTCATCGCGCCGCAGCCGCCGGTCGTGGCCGGTTCCGGGGACGTCGGCCGAGTCGAGGTCAGCGCGATCTCGCCCTTGAGCATCCGGCCACCGTCGTTCGTCAGCCGCAGGTAGTAGTCCGCGCTGCACGCCGTGCCGTCCTCGTCGAGGGCCAGCAGCCCGGAGCCCGTCGGCACCGCGGCGCTGGTGGCGGCGGTGTTCAGGATCTGATTGCCCTCGCCGTACTCATCGAACATTGAGATGTAGATGCCTTGAGCGCCCACGCGCACCATATTGTAGAACTGTTCCCACATGAAATCGCCGTGCACGCGCTGCTGTGCGGAGAGATCCCCGGGGAGCACACAGGGCTGATAGTCGATTCCATTGGAATTGCAGTACGCCTGGTCGCCGACATTCACGTTGGTGTAGAAGTTATCCGAATCCGTGACGCTACCGATGCGCCCGACCATCCACGGCGAGATCATGTTGAAGGCCGAGTAGACGCCGAGGTATCCGGACCTCGAGTCGTTCACGCCGGTGCGCCAGTAGGTGGGGACCCCGCCCATCACGTAGCAGCCCTGGCTCTCGAACCACTGCACCACCGAGAGGCAGTCGGCGGCCGACCACGGGTGGTTCGTGTCGTTGAAGCCGAAGCCCCAGATGCCCACGACCGGCTTGCCGTTCTGGTGCGCGTACGCGGAGGACGACGTGTACTGCGACATCACGTTCGTCCAGTCGGCCGGCATCTCCGTCTTCATGTTCGTCCAGCCGGAGGCGTCGTACATGATGTAGAACTTGCGGCCGTTGGCCTGTGCGGCGGTGTTCACCTTCGCGGTGACCGCGTTGCGGGTCGGACCCTCGCCGCCGTTCGGGTCGAAGCGCTGCAGCGCCGCCGTGTCGCAGCCGTTCTGCGCCATCAGCGCGAATTGCTCGTTGACCGTGGACTGGTCGTAGGAGGAGAAGAGCGTGGCCGCCGAGCCGTTCCCGAGATTCGCGTACGCGGTCTGATAGCCCGCGCTGTAGATCGTCATGTCGGGCCAGGCCTTGAGGTTGTTGTTGCTCGGCGACGGAGCCGCGGCCTCGTTCTGGCTCCAGTGCCACCAGGCGTCGATCGGCGCCCCGTCCCCGATGCAGGCGAACCAGCCCTGGTAGCCGACCGTGATCTTGCCGACGACGTCCCCGGCGGGTGACGCGGCGCTCGCCGAGCTCGTGAACGCGGAGATCAGTTCGGTTCCGCCGACGGCGGCCAGCGTGCTGCCGGCGAGCGCGGACGTGAGCAGTTTCCGGCGGGAGAGCGTCATCGTTGAATCCCTCGGTCAATTTCGGGACGGGTAAAGTTTGTTCCCTGCGCGGCCAAGCTAGCAGCAGCCTTTCGGGAGCCGGTAGTAAAAACCTCGCCAAAACAATGCCCGTACAAGAAATTGCGAGTTGGCGGCCGCGTGATTCAAAGTTCCGGAACAAGCGCCTTTGAAGTTCCGGAACTTCGAATAACCCGGCCGCCGTCAGATGGTCGCCGTGTCGATGACGAAGCGGTAGCGGACGTCGCTCGCCAGCACCCGGGTGTACGCGTCGTTGATCTCGTCCGCGCCGATCAGCTCGATTTCGGCGCCCACCCCGTGCTCGGCGCAGAAGTCCAGCATCTCCTGGGTCTCGGCGATGCCGCCGATGCCCGAGCTGCTCAGGCTGCGGCGCCGACCGGACAGCGACTGGAGCACGATGCTCACCGGCTCCTCCGGCAGGCCGACGTTCACCAGCGTGCCGTCCGTGCGCAGCAGCGCGAAATAGGCGGCGAAATCGAGCGGGGCGGAGACGGTGTTGAGGATGAAGTCGAACGCGCCCGCCAGTTCCTCGAAGGTCTTCGGGTCGCTGGTGGCGTAGTAGCGGTCGGCGCCCAGCTTCAGGCCGTCGTCCTTCTTGCGCAGCGACTGCGACAGGACGGTGACCTCGGCCCCGAGCGCGTGCGCGATCTTCACGCCCAGGTGGCCGAGACCGCCGAGGCCGATGACGGCGACCTTCTTGCCGGGCCCGACGTTCCAGTGCCGCAGCGGGGAGTAGGTGGTGATGCCGGCGCACAGCAGCGGGGCGGCCACGTCCAGGGACAGCTCGTCCGGGATGCGCACGACGTAGTTCTCGTCGACGACGACGTTCTGCGCGTAGCCGCCGTAGGTGGGCTTCCCGTCCTTGCCGATCGAGTTATACGTCCAGATCGTGCCGTTGGTGAGGCAGTACTGCTCCAGACCCGCCTTGCAGTTGTCGCACTCGCGGCAGGAATCGACCATGCAGCCCACGCCCACCCGGTCGCCGACCGCGAACCGCGTCACGCCGGGGCCGACCTCGGCGACGACGCCCGCGATCTCGTGGCCGGGCACCATCGGGAAGATCCCCTCGCGCCAGCCCTCGTTGACCTGGTGGATGTCGGAGTGGCAGATGCCGGTGAACTTGATGTCGATCAGCACGTCGTTCTCGCCGACCGCGCGACGTTCGATGGTCGTCCGCTCCAGCGGGGCCTTTGCGGTGAGTGCGGCATATGCGGCAACAGCAGTCATGGCGGTGCTTCTCCTACAGGAAGACGCTTTGGATACCGTCTCATTCTTTCACACACCAAGATCACGACACTCACCTGAACGCGTGAGACGCGGCATTCAGGGCATTCCTCCGTCGACGCGCAACGTCGCGGAACTGGTGTAGCTCGACGCGTCAGAGATCAGATAGAGCGCGGCGCCGACGATCTCCTTCGGCCATCCGATCCGCTGCAGCGCGTGCGGGCGTACGCCCTCGGCGAGCTTCTCCTCGTCCCAGTCGCCGGTGGCCTGGGTGCGGAACGGCCCGGCCATGAGGGTATTGACGCGCACCTTCGGGCCGAGCGCCTGGGCCAGCCCCGCGGTGAGCGCGTTGAGCCCGGCCTTGGCGGCGGCGTACGGGACGATGGCCGGGCGTGGCCGGATCGACCCGGTGGAGCTGATGTTGACGATCGAGCCGCCGCCGGCCGCGGCCATCCGCTCGCCGGCCAGGACCGAGAGCCGGAACGGGCCCTTGAGATTCAGGTTGAGCACCGCGTCGAACATCCGCTCGGTGACCTCGCCGAGCTCGTCGTACACCGGCGACATGCCCGCGTTGTTGATCAGCGCGTCGAGTCGGCCGAAGCGCGCGTAGACCGCGTCGACCAGACCGGGCAGCTCGTCCCAGCGGCCGATGTGCACGCCGTGGGCCAGCACGCCGCGGCCGGTCTCCTGCTCGATCTCCGCGGCCGCGGCGGCGCAGGCGTCGAGGTTGCGGCTGGCGATGACCAGATCCGCCCCGCAGCGTGCCGCGGCCAGGGCCATCTGCCTGCCCAGCCCCCGGCTGCCGCCGGTGACCAGCACGACCCGGCCGGTCAGATCGAACAGCTCATCCGCGTACCCCATGTACGTCCCTCCGCCGCGCCGTCCGTCCGGATGTAAAAATCATACTCTCGCTGAAGGAGAACCATGTTTCACCCTGGCGCGCCGGTTGCGCCTGCCCGGTGCGGTGGCACGATGGCTGGGGAGCCGATTGCCGGTCCAGCAGAAGGGCACGATCATGTCTTTCGATGGCGCGTGTGTGATCGTCGGAGCGAGCCTGGCCGGGGCGAAGGCCGCGCAGGCCCTGCGCGACGAGGGCTTCGACGGCCCGGTGGTGCTGATCGGCGAGGAGAGCGAGCGGCCCTACGAGCGTCCCCCGCTGTCCAAGGGCTACCTGATGGGCAAGGACGCGCGGGAGAAGATCTACGTCCACCCGCCCGAGTGGTGCGCCGAACACCATGTCGACGTGCGACTGGGCACGCGGGTGACCGCGATCGATCCGGCCGAGCACCAGGTCGTTCTGGACGGCGGTGAGCGGCTCGGCTTCGCGAAGCTGCTGCTGGCCACCGGCTCCTCGCCGCGACGCCTGCCGGTGCCGGGCGCGGATCTCGAGGGTGTGCTTTACCTGCGCACGGCGGGGGACAGCGACCGGATCAAGGAGGCGTTCCAGTCGGCGTCTCGGGTCGTGGTCATCGGCGCGGGCTGGATCGGACTCGAGACCGCGGCTGCCGCGCGCGAGGCCGGTCTTGAGGTGACGGTGCTGGAAGCGGCCGAACTGCCGCTGTTCCATGTGCTGGGCCGTGAGGTGGCCCAGGTGTTCGCGGACCTGCACCGCGAAAAGGGCGTGGACCTGCGCCTGGGCGTGCAGGTCGCCGAGATCACCGGCAGCGGCGGCAAGGCGGACGGGGTGCGGCTCGCCGACGGCACCCGGATCGGCGCCGACGCGGTGATCGTGGGCGTCGGCGCGGCGCCGAACATCGCGTTGGCCGAGGCGGCGGGGCTGGACGTCGACAACGGCGTCCGCGTCGACGAGCGGCTGCGCACCGCCCATCCGGACATCTACGCCGTCGGCGATGTCGCGAATGCGTTCCACCCCTTGCTCGGCAAGCACATCCGGGTCGAGCACTGGGCCAACGCGCTCAACCAGCCGAGCACGGCTGTCCGGTCCATGCTCGGCGACGCGGACGCGGTCTACGACCGGGTGCCGTACTTCTTCACCGACCAGTTCGACCTCGGCATGGAGTACTCCGGGTACGTCGAGCCCGGCGATCATGAGCGGGTCGTGTTCCGCGGCGTCGTGGGCGCACGCGAGTTCATCGCGTTCTGGCTCTCCGGCGACGGACGGGTGCTGGCCGGTATGAACGTCAACATCTGGGACGTGAACGAGCAGGTCCAGAACCTCGTACGCGCCGCTTCGCCGGTCGATCTGGCACGGCTCGCCGATCCGGCCGTGCCCCTCGAAGACCTCGCGAAGCTCGCATAAGCGCGCGATTTCCGGCAGGCTGGCAACTGTCTACCGGTGTTATCCCCGATGCTGGAGGTGGCATGTCGTTCGGACTTGCTCTGCGCAGGCGCTCTCAGATCGAGAGCGTGATAACACGAGCGCAGGCCCTTCCACCTGGGGACTACCGGCGGTGGCAGGTTATCAGCGAGCTGGCGACCGTCGACTTCAAGGCGACCTTCGAACGCGCCTCGGCGCTGATCCGCACCTCAGATCCGGCATCGATGTTGATCGGTGCCGAGATATTCGACCAGCTCTTCGTCGGCATGCGGGAAGGGCAGCGCTTTGCACGCCAGGCGGAGGAACTCCTGCGCACGCTCTGCCAGCCGACGCAGTATCCGGAAGTGCTCTGCGCGGCGCTGCACCCGTACGCGCAGCTGTGCTCGGACGCGCGTCCGCTGCTTCACGAGTTACTCGATCACCCGGACGGGCGCGTCAGAACCACGGCGGCGCAGCTCATCGCGGCCGGCGGCCAAGAGTTCGCCGATGACCGGCAGGTCGACGCGCTCATCGCGCTCCTTGATCGCGATCCCGATCCGGGCGTTCGCGCGCAAGCCGCCGAAGGGCTCGAACTCATACTCACCTGCTACGCGTACATTCCGCAGATGCCTCGGATCACCGATGCGCTCGCGAATCACGTGGACGATCCGACGCCGGGTGTCCGGGCGTCCGCGCTCGTGGGCAGCAGCGTCCAGGAGATCGACGCGGCCGTGAAGCACCTCGTCGCCGAACTCGCCGACGCACAGGCCGCCTGGCAGTTCGTCGACGCTTTCAACCGCCTTCCGCACCAGTTCGATGCCTGCGACGCCGACCTTCGCGCCGAGGCGCATCGGGCACTCCTGGGGCTCGAAGAGCAGGACTGGCCGCAGAACGCCGCCGACCCCGCCCGTTTCCCCATCGCCCAGGAGCGTGCTGAGATGCTCGCGAAGGCGATCGACGTGACCGCGCCGTACCGTCGGCGCCTGCCCCCGAGCCGCTACGAGTTCGGTCGATCCTGGCGGTGAGACGAGCCGGATCGGCGGTGCCGCGCGGTGCCCCGGTAGGCGAGGAGGAACCCGGCGATCGCGGTGACGGTGCCGATCCCCTCGGCGATCGCAGACCTGCTCTTCTCGGCGTACCACAAGGGTTCGTACATGTCAGGGAACGGTCCGAAGGCGCCGACGTCGACGTACCGGTACAGCAGAACCGCGCCAAGTCCGCCGGCGACCACCAGGAACGCGAAGACCCACGCCATCGGCCGTTTCCCGACCACTATCAGCAGGAGCGCGGCCAGCGACGCGGCACCGGCCTCGACGCGGAAGAGCGTCCCCTGGCTGATGCTCGCGTGGGTGAAGTCGTAGCTCGGCGCGAGGTCGGCGTGGATGTACGCGTCCACCGCCAGCGCGGCCGCCGTCACCAGGCGCACCAGCCATAAGGCCCCGACCAGCATCAATGGGGTGCTACGCCGCGTGCTGCCGGGATCCTCGCGCATAGCTGCCTCCAAGCTGGACGTGACCGGTGCGGCACGGAGTGGGCGTTCCGTGGAGCTTTGTCCAGTTACACGAGCGTGCGCCCGCGATGGTTCACCGCCCGCTGCGGGAGGAGCGCCACGCGGTGAACAGCAGGAACAGCCCCACGATCAGCACGACGGCGCCGAGTCCGGCGTAGGCCGGGTGGCCGGTCATCATCGACCCCTTGGCGGCTCCGGCGCCCTGGGCGATCCACAGCGCGCCGACGGCGCTGAGTGCCAGACCGGCGACCAGGCGTATCCACATGGGTGCAGTCTCCTCTCGTCCCGACGATAGTTCTACGGTCCCGCGGGCGGGTGCGTCGCACTCGTCACGCGCGAGCCGGTGCTTCGGTTCAACGCAGGCGACTGATCCACGAACCCGCATCAGACTTCTCTCAACCTTTTCCGCACCCTGAGCGTCTCTCTAAGTAACCGGACAATTCCGGTGCGGAGTAACGGATCGCGGCCGCGTGCGCGTGTCGCCTCCGGAGATGTGAAAGGGGAGTACATCGTGAATCCACAATCGATCCCGGCCCTGCGGCGCGTCGCCCTCGCCGCCGGTGTGGCGACGGTCCTGGCCGCGGCCGGCGGGGGCGTCGCGGCCGGCACCACGGTCTCCGACAACAGCCAGCACGCGGCGGCGAGCGTCGCCGCGTGCGCGACCTCGCAGCTGAGGGTCTGGTACGGCGAGCCCGCCGGCGCGGCGGCCGGCAGCTCGTACTTCGAGCTCGAGTTCTCGAACGTCGGCACCACCGACTGCGTCCTGGACGGGTTCCCCGGAGTCTCGGGCGTGACCGCCGCGGGCGCGCAGCTCGGCACCTCGGCGACCTGGAACCACGTCATCGAGCCGAGCACCGTCATCCTGGGTCCGGGCGGCACCGCGCACGTCGTGCTCCAGGTCACAGATGTCTACAACTACCCGACCAGCACGTGCGAGCCGACCGAGGCTTTCGGGTTGCGCGTCTACCCGCCGAACCAGACGGCTTCCGTCCTGGTGCCGTTCGCCTTCGAAGCCTGCGCCAAGGCCGGGCCGACCTACCTGAGTGTCGACCCGCTCAACGCAGGCGTCGGGATACCGCTGTATACCAATAGCTAGACATCAGGCTCCGGCGTGGGCGTCGAGCGTATGAGCGATGGCTTCGGTCACCTTCCGGGTGAACGCGAGGTTGAGCCACTCGTCCGGTACGTGCATGTTCGAGTCCACGCCGAGAGCTCCGGTGACCAGGAACTGCGCCTGCGGATAGCGCTCGGCGAGCATCGTCATGAACGGCACGGCGCCGCCGATGCCGATGCTTCGGTGGCGTTCTCCGAGCACTGAATCGCCGACCGAGTCCAGTGCTTCGGAGAGCCAGGGCGCCAAGGCGGGCGCGTTCCAGCCGTCCTGCGCGATGACGTCGGCGAGTTCGACCTTCGCGTTGTAGGGCACGTCCGTCGTCAGGGCCTGCTTCAGTTCGGCGAGCGCGGCCCGGGAGTCGGCGGTCGGCGGGAGCCGGAAGCTCAGCTTGAGCGAGGTCGAGGTCCGCAGGACGTTTCCCGCGCTGGCGGGCTCCGGCAGCCCGGAGGCGCCGGTGACCGAGAGCGTCGGGCGCCAGGTGTTGTTGAGGATCAGCTCGACGTCGTCGTCCGAGACCGGTCGCACCCCGTGATGCAGCGGGTGCTGGCGCTGCGGTGCGCCGGGATCGGACTTCGCCAGCTCCTCGGCCTCGGCGCGCCGGTCGGCCGGGATCTCCACGTTCATCGCCGGGAGCTTGATCACGCCGGTCTCGGCGTCCTCGATCCGGTCCAGCAGCGCGCGCAGGATCCGGAACGAGCTCGGCACGATGCCGCTGGCCAGGCCGGAGTGCTGAGCCGAGTCCAGGACCGTGACCTTCGCGGTGATCTGCGCGAGCCCGCGCAGGCTGTTGGTCAGCCACAGCCGCTCGTAGTCGCCGCCGCCGGCGTCGAGGCAGACCACCAGGGACACCTCGCCGAGGCGATCGGCCAGCAGTTCCATGTACGCGGGCAGGTCCGGGCTCCCGGACTCCTCGCCGGTCTCCAGCAGCAGGATCGCCCGCGCGTGCGCCCCGCCCGCCGCGTGCACGGCCTCGAGTGCGAGCGTGGCCGCGTAACCCGAGTAGCCGTCGTCGACCGCGCCGCGACCGTACAGCCTCCCGTCGCGAATCACCGGCTTCCACGGGTCGAGCCCCTCGGACCACTCGCCGACAGCGGGCTGCTTGTCGAGATGGCCGTAGAGGATGACAGTGCCCTGTCTTTCCGCGCCCGAGGTCGCGGGCACGTCGACCATCAGCAGCGGCGAGCGTCCCGGCAGCTCGACGATCTCCGACCGGGCCCCCGGAAGGTCGCGCGTGGCGATCCAATCCCGCACGTGTTCGACCGCCGCGCGCAGGTGCCCGGTCTCGGCCCAGGAGGCGTCGAAACCGGGCGAGAGCGCCGGGATCTCGACGAACGCGGCCAGGCTGGGCAGGGCGGATTCATCCCAGCCGCCCGCCACCGCACGTTGCACTTCGCTGTGATCCATAAGGGCATTCTGCCAGGCACGACGACACCGGGGCGGCCCGGGCTCCGCGCGCTGTCGGTTGAGGCCGGACCGGGCGCGATGTCGCCGGGGACGTTCGGGCGCTGCGCGTTGTCGGCGGAGGCCAGATCGAGCGCGACGTCACCTGGGCCGCTTGGGCTCCGCGCGTTGTCGGTTGAGGCCAGACCAGGCGCGACGACGCCGGGGCGGCCCGGGCTCGGCACGTTGTCGACTGAGGTCAGGCCAACGCGTCGAGGGCAGACGGATGGCAGGCCCGGTCGGTGTGTCGGTGTGTCGATGTGTCGATGGGGTCAGCGCGGCGGTGCGTTGGTGGGTCAGTGCGTCAGTGCGTCAGTGGGCGGGGGAGTCGATGCGCTGCAGGATGCGCTCGGCGTCCTGGCCGAGGCGTCGCAGCCGCTCGCCGGAGAGGTTGTCGATGACGAGGTGGCGGACGTGGGCGACGTGGGCGGGCGCCGCCGACTCCAGCTTTGCCGTTCCCGCCGGCAGCAGGATGGCGTTGGTGAAGCGTCCGTCGGCCGGGTCGGGCTCGCGCCGGATGTAGCCGCGTGTCTCGAGTCGCTTGGCCAGGTGGGACAGGCGCGAGAGCGAGCAGCTGGTGCGTTCGGCCAGATCGCTCATCCGCAGCGTCCAGTCGGGCGCCGCGGAGAGATTCGCCAAGGTCATGTACTCGACCATGCTCAGATCCGATTCGCGCTGGAGTTCGGCGTCGAGGGCCCACGGGAGCCGGGTGATCAGGCGGACCACCGACATCCACGAGGCGAGCTCGCCGGGCGTGAGCCAGAGGTCGTCCGCGCGCTCGCCGGTCGGCGAGGGCTGAGGAGTGGCGTTGGTCGGGGTCATGGGCTGAGCGTATCAGTCCCAAGCCGAGGATGAAGCCGAAGTGAGTTGAATAGTCAAGCTGGTTGAGCGCGTTTGTCAGGTATCTATAGGGATCTATGCCGTTGCAACCAGCTCCAATGACTTGAAGGTTCAAGTTGTCGGAGCTAGGCTGTCACGTGAGAGCTCAAGTCATCGCCTGTGGGAGCGCCCCGTGGACCCAAGGAGGATTCCGATGAACCGACCGAAGATCGCCATCATCCTCGGCAGCACCCGCCCGGGCCGCAACGGCCGGGCCGTGGCCGAATGGGTGCTGGAGCGCGCGAAGTCGCGGCCCGACGCCGACTACGAGCTGATCGACCTGCTGGACTACCCGCTTCCGCACCTGGACGAGCCGATCCCGCCGTCGCGAGGCCACTACACGGGCGACCACACCAAGGACTGGGCCGCGACGATCGCCGCATACGACGGCTACGTGTTCGTCACCCCCGAATACAACCACTCGATTCCCGGCGTGCTGAAGGACGCCATCGACTACATCTACGCGGAGTGGAACAACAAGGCCGCGGGGTTCGTGTCGTACGGCACGGTGGGCGGGGTCAGGGCTGTCGAGCAGTTGCGGGTGATCTGCGGAGCCCTGCAGCTCGCGGACGTCCGGCAGCAGGTGTCGTTCTCGCTGTTCACCGACTTCGAGAATCTCTCCGCGTTCGCCCCCGCCGCGCACCACGAGGCCTCCGCTGCCGCCTTGTTCGCCGAGGTGGAGTCCTGGTCGCGCGCGATGGCCACGCTTCGCGCCTAACCTTTTTCGCCCCCGCCGAACATGAAGAGGACCCGCACATGAGTACGCTGATTTCGCCTCGGATCGACGTTCGGCGGGCCGCGGACCGCTTGGCGAGCCGGCTGGACTGGCTCGATTCCAAGCACTCGTTCGCCGTCGGCCGGCCTGACGACGACCCGCGCAACACGCACCACGGCCTGCTGCTCGTCCACAACGAGGACCTGGTGCAGCCGGGCGCCGGCTTCGAGACGCACCCGCACCGCGACATGGAGATCGTCACCTGGGTCCTGGACGGCTCCCTCGTCCACCAGGACTCGACCGGGCACAGCGGCCTCATCTACCCCGGCCTTGCCCAGCGGATGAGCGCGGGGAGCGGGATCCTGCACTCGGAGAAGAACGACGCCCGGCCGCCGACCGGGGAGCGGGCCGATGATCCAGTGCACTTCGTCCAGATGTGGGTCGTGCCCGACGAGTCAGGGATCGCACCCGGCTACGAGCAGCTCGAGATCGACGGCGAACTGCTGGCCGGCGGCCTGGTCACGGTGGCCTCCGGAATGGACCGGCACCGGGACGTCACCGCGATCCGGATCAACAACCGCTACGCGGCCTTGCACGCCGCCCGGCTGCGGCCCGGACAGCACGTGCAGTTGCCCGACGCGGCCTACCTGCACCTCTTCGTCACCCGCGGAACGGTGGACTTGGAAGGCGTCGGCGCACTCGGCCCGGGCGACGCGGCACGCCTGACCGCCGCCGGATCCCGGCAGGTCACGGCCACCCAAGCCGCCGAGATCCTGGCGTGGGAGATGCACGCGACCGTCACCGACTGAACATCGAGCGCGAAGAGGATGTAACGCTTTACCGCCGAGACGACTGTCAGAGGCGAGCCGTCCCCGTTCCGTAGCCGACGCGCCGTCAAACTCGGTGAGCTCTCGTTCGCCTTCTACATGGTCCAGTTGCTCGTCATGCGAACCGGCGAGTACGTGTTCCGAGCGCACCCGCAAGAAGGCTGGCTCTTCGGAACGGTGGCGACCGTGGCATCCTTCACGATCTCGCTCGCCGCGGCGTGGGTCCTCCACAATCACGTCGAAAAGCCCGTCCGCAGGCTCATCATCGGTCGAGCGCCGTGATGAAGCGCAGGAGTTCGGTGCGCTCTGCGGGGGCACGTCCCGGGCAACTGGTGCACATGCCTTCGCCGGGGACGCGGTACAGCAGACAGCAGGAAGTGCGGTGGACGAAGCGCCGCGTCGTCGCTCCATCTCTGTCGCCGCCGAAGTCGTAGTCGGCGTCGGCGGTGATGTCGATGTAGCGGGGCGGGGGGAGGCGCCGGCCGGCCGCGGCGATGATCGGCGCGGCCAGGTCCGTGGCTTCGCGTACTCGTCCGACTGCTTCTCCGGCCCAGAGTAAGCGGTTTGCGATCGCGTCGGTCGCGATGGCCCACAGCGGGCGTTCCCGGCCCTTCGTGAATGCGCTGAGCGCGGTGATGACGCTGGTGAGGGTGGCTTCCAGCGCGGAGCCGAGTTGGTCGAGGTCGTGGCCGAGGACGGCGGTGGAGTGCGAGCCGGTGAGTCGGCTGGAGGGAGTGTGGTGCAGCACGGTGTCTTCGAGGGCCGGGCTGAGCGCGGTGCCGGTGACGACGAGGCTGGCCAGGGCGGGCGTGACGAGGATCGTGCTGGCGGAGTACCACCACAGGGTCGCCAGGACGCGTTGGTCGTCGACTTTCCACATCAGACTACGTAGCCGGATCTGCTCGGCCAGCCAGGCCGGGTCGGTGATCCGGGTCGCGGTGATCTCGGTGGTACCCGGTTCGGCGCGCAGTACGGCGGCGTCTTCCGGGCGAAGCTGGTCGCGCAGTTCCCGCAGGATCTCGCTCGCGGTGTTCATCGGTCGGCCTTGGCTAGTCGTGGGTGAAGTCCGAGGGATGGCGCACCGGCTACACTCGGCGCCATGAGTGTAAAGGCATTCATGGTTACGGGAGCCTCGACCGGGATCGGCCGGGCCTGCGTCGACGAGCTGGCCCGCGCGGGCGCCCACGTATGGGCCACCGTGCGTACGGACGAGGACCAAGAGGCGCTGGAACGCGAGTATCCGGACTCGGTGACTGTCCTGCGCATGGACCTGACCGATCAGGACTCGATCTCGGCGGCCGGCGAGCGGGTGTGCGCCGGGGGACCGCTCGACGGGCTGATCAACAACGCCGGGCTCGCTCTGCCCGCGCCGCTCGAATACGTCCCGCTAGACGCGTTCCGACGCCAGATCGAGGTGAACCTGGTGGGCCAGCTCGCGGTCACCCAGGCGGTGCTGCCCGCGCTGCGCCGGGGCGGGTCGGCGCGCATCGTGCTGGTCGGCTCGATCGGCGGCCGGATCGCGGCTCCCATGCTCGGTCCCTATCACGTCTCGAAGTTCGGCCTCGTGGGCCTGGCCGACACCCTGCGCGCCGAACTGGCGCCCTCCGGCATCAGGGTCGTGCTGATCGAACCCGGCGCCATCGCCACCCCGATCTGGAACCGCGGCGTGGCGGCGGGAGACGAACTGGCCGACCGGCTGCCCGCCGCCGCGCACGAACGCTACGCGGACCAGATCGCCGGGGCGCGTACCTCCGCCGAGCGCTCAGCCGAGCGCGGCCTGCCCCCGCAACGCGCCGCACAGCTCATCGTCAAGGCGCTGACCAGGAGCAATCCCCGGCCACGCTACCTGCTGGGCCGCGACGCGCAGCTCGGCGCGCTGGTCGCCCGGCTGCCTTTCCGGCTGCGCTACCGCCTCACCGCCGCCCGGCGTTAGCCGGACACATCAGGACCCGTCGGTCGGCAGTCCGTACGTGCTCGGGTGCAGCCACTTGGCGATCGCGGTGATCGCCTCGGCATTGCGCGGCCCCGGGGTGACCTCGTCGTACGACAGGGCCAGGAAGCAGTGATTTTTCACTGCGGTGAGGTTCTTCGTGATGGGGCTGGTCTCGAGGAACTGCTCCTTCTGCGCGGCGGTCGGGGTGCCGTAGTCGTTGATGATGATGCACTGCGGGTTGGCCGCGACGACCTGTTCCCAGGAGACCGATGTCCAGGTCTGCTTGAGGCTCGCGAAGATGTTGACGCCGCCGGCTGCTGCGATCTCGGCGGTCGGCATGGCGAGGCCAGGGCCGGTGAAGGGGGCGGAGGTGCCGCTGTCGTAGTCGAACACGGTGACCGGCTTGAGCTCGGCGACCTTCGCTTCAGCGGCCGCGACCTGGGTTTTCATGCTCGCGATCACCTGTTGCGCGCGCGATTCGACGCCGAAGACCTCGCCGAGGTTCGCCAGGTCCTGGTACGTGTCGCCGACGGAGACGGACTCCGTGGCCGTGTCCACGTGCGCGCAGGACTCGGTGAGTGCCAGGGTCTGGATGCCGTACTTGGCGAGGTTCTGCGGGGTCATGCTGCTGCCGACTGACAGGCCGTAGTTCCACCCGGCGAACAGGAAGTCGGGGTCTAGGCCGACCAGCGGCTCGAGTGTGACGTAGTTCGGCGAGACGTCGCGGACCTTGGCGAACGCGGCCTGGTATTCGGTGAGGATCGTCTTGCCGTAGGGCCCGTCGCCGTTCACGCCGAAGTCGCCGGCCATGTGCGATTCGAGGCCGAGGGCGAGCATGTCCTCGGTGGTGTTGATGTCGTTCGAGACGGCCTTGGCAGGTGCCTTGGTGAAGGTGATCGACGTGCCGCAGTTCGAGATCGTGACCGGATAGCCGGTGGCACTTGTCGTACTGGTATTACCGGAGGCAGTTGACGTACTCGCGGTACTGGAACACGCGGCCAACGCGAGCGAACCGACTAGTCCTACAACGGCCAAACGGGGGAGGGGATTGCGAAACATCAGGGGTCCATTCGGGTGAGGGGAGTCGGGCGACGCGGGATCAGGTGCGGGGTTCCGGTCTCGGGGTGCTCGACGATCAGGACGTCGGCGCCGTACGCCTCGTGGACCCGTTCCGCCGTGATGACCTCGGCCGGGAGCCCGTCGGCGAGCACCCGGCCGTCGGCCAGCAGATAGACCGTGTCGCAGAACAGTGACGCGAGGCTCAGGTCGTGCAGCGCCGCCAGGACGGTCAGGCCCAGGCCCTTGACCAGCTCGAGAATCTCGATCTGGTAGCGGATGTCGAGGTGGTTGGTCGGTTCGTCGAGGATCAGATGATCCGCTCCCTGCGCGATGGCCCGGGCGATCAGGACGCGCTGTTTCTCGCCGCCGGACAGCGTGTTGAAGGAGCGGTGAACGAGGTCGGCGCAGCCCACGCGCTCGATGGCGTCGGCGACGATCGTGTGGTCCTGTTCGCCGTCCCGGCCGAAGGCGCGCTTGTGCGGCGTGCGGCCGATCATCACCATCTCGGCGACCGTGAAGTCGAACTCGACGACGGATTCCTGCGCGACGACGGCCACCCGCCGAGCCGGTGCACCCGGTAGACGGTCTTGAGGATCGTCGACTTCCCGCTGCCGTTCGGTCCGAGCAGGCCGACGAAGCCGCCGTCGGGAACGGTGATGTCGACGCCTGAGACGATCCGCCGCCGGGCGACGTCCACCGACAGGCCGCGCAGTGCGAGGCTCATGACGCGGCTCCGTAGAGGTAGGGACGGCGGCGGATGAGCACGATCAGCGTCGGTGCACCGATGAACGCGGTGATCACGCCGATCGGCATCTCCTGCGGGGCCACGATCGTGCGGGCGAGCAGGTCGCCGACGACCATGAACGCCGCGCCGAACACGACCCCGACCGGCAGCACGCGGCGGTGGTCCGAGCCGACCAGCAGTCGGACGATGTGCGGCACGGCCAGCCCGGCGAAGCCGATCACCCCGGCGACCGCGACCGTCACCCCGACCATCAGGGAGGTGACGACGAACAGGCTCAGCCGCAGCCGTCTTACGTCGATCCCCAGCGAGGCGGCCGGTTCGGAACCCATCGCCAGCGCGTTGAGGGAGCGGCCCTGCGCGGTCAGGTAGACGATCGCGAGCATGAGGGCGATCGCCGGGATGGGCAGTTGGGTCCAGTCGGCGTTGCCGAAGGAGCCGAGCAGCCAGAACAGGACCGACTGCGTGGCCTGCGGATTGCCTTTGAAGATCAGGAAGCTGGTAATCGACTCGAATAGCGCCGAGAGCACGACGCCGCACAAGATCAGCTGTGTCGGTGAGAGCTGCCGTCCTCCGGCGCCGGAGACCAGAAACACCGCGATCGTCGCCGCCACCGCGCCCACGATGCTGCCGACCGAGACGGCCCACACCCCGAGGGAGGCGAACGCCCCGAACAGCAGGACCGCCGCTGCCCCCACGCTCGCCCCCGAGGAGACGCCGAGCAGGAACGGATCGGCCAGCGAGTTGCGCACCAGCGCCTGAACCACCGTGCCCGCCGTCGTGAGCGCCGCGCCGACCACGGCGGCGAGCAGCACCCGCGGCAGCCGGATCTGCCAGACGATCTCATCGGCCACGGACTGCGTAGGCGTCCCCCACAGATGGTTCGCCACGACCCGCCACACGGCGCCGGGGCTGAGCGCGACCGAGCCGATCGCCACACCCGCCGTCATCGCGACGAGCAGTATCAGCAGGCAGACGAGGAGCACCGCGGACAGCGAACGTCGATCGCGTCGGCGTTCTGGAGCGGTGATAGGGCACACCGGTCAACCTTCCCCGCCGGGCAGTCCGGAGGGTGGGAAGGGAACTCGGTGGCTGCCGACTGATCGGTCGGCGAAAACCCCACGCGAACCGCCCCTCCTCCGGGGGCCATTCCGTCGACACAGGACAGGCGACCGGGCTCGCCCCCGAGGAGGACCACCGTTGCGGGACAGCGCCGGAATCTCACCGGACTTCGCTGGGACTGCGCGACCCCGATCGGCGACCGGGGCGGTCGAACCGTAGCCAGGCCCCGTCCGACGACCGCGTCAAGTTCCGGCCGTTCCGTGATGTCCTTGGTGAGGGGCCTAGGCGGGCGCGTCGCAGCGTCCGCATATGCCGGACAGCTCCAGGGTGTGCTGCAGGTCGGCGTAGCCGGTGTCCCTGGCCAGGCGCCTGGCCCAGTCCTCGACGAGCGCGCTCTCCACCGGCTCGCTGCGTCCGCAGCTTCGGCAGATCAGGTAGTGCCGGTGCTCCTCGCCCGGCCGGTGCCGGTAGAGGCGTTCGCCGTTGGGCTCGCGCACGATGTCCGCGCGCCCGGTCTCGGCGAACGTGGCCAGCGCCCGGTAGACGGTGGTCAACCCGACGCGCGATCCGCCCGCCACCATGGCGGCATGCAGGGCCTGCGCGCCGATGAATCCGTCGCTGTGCTGAATCAACGCCTGCTGCACCTCGGCACGCTGCGCCGTTCTGCGCCGCGTGACGGGTGCCGTTCCGATGTTCTCGAGGTCGACCATGCCGTGCTCCTCGCCGGTTCACGTCGCTTGGGGGAGCTGTCCCGTCGATGGTATCTGGAAATGGTCCCCGTTTTCAACTTGGCTCCGACTTGACAGACCGTCAGCTCATGGCGAAGTCTTGGATCAGATGAAAACGAAAGTCGTCTTCAAGTGGCGGGAGTCAGGCAGCGATGAAGGTTGCGTTCGTGGGCAAGGGCGGCAGCGGCAAGACAACGCTCTCGGCGCTGTTCGCCCGGTATCTGGCCGTCGACGCGCCGGTGGTGGCGGTCGATGCGGATATCAACCAGCACCTCGGCGTCGCGCTCGGCCTCGATGAGCGGGTCGCGGCCGACGTTCCGGCGCTCGGCGAGCACCTGGCCACGGCGAAGGAGTACCTGCGCGGCGAGAACCCGCGGATCGGCGGCGCGGGGGAGATGGTGAAGACCACCCCGGCCGGTCGCGGCTCGCGCTTGCTGCGCCCCGGCGGGCAGGACCCGTTCCACCAGGACTGGGCGATGCGGGCGGGTGCCTTGCGGCTGCTGGCGACCGGGCCCTTCGCCGAGGAGGACCTGGGGGTCTCCTGCTATCACGCCAAGACCGGAGCGGTGGAGCTGTACCTGAACCACCTGGTCGACGGCCCGGGCGAATACGTGGTCGTAGACATGACCGCCGGTGCGGACAGCTTCGCCTCGGGTCTTTTCACCCGCTTCGACCTGACCTTCCTCGTCGCCGAGCCCACCCGGCGCGGGGTGTCGGTCTACCGCCAGTACCTCGAGTACGCGCAGGGCTTCGACGTCGCGCTGCGGGTGATCGGCAACAAGGTCGCCGACGAAGCCGACGTGGATTTCCTGCGCGCGCAGATCGGCGAGGACCTGCTGGCCTGCGTCACCACGTCCGGGTACGTGCGTGCGGCCGAGCAGGGCCGCGTCGGACCGCTCGACGCGCTCGAGCCCGAGAACGCCGGCGTGCTGGCCGCGATGCGCGCCGAACTGGACGGGCGGGCCAAGGACTGGCGCGCCTTCCAGGACCAGGCCGAGCACTTCCACCGGCGCAACGCCCAGGCCTGGGCCAACGCGGCGGTCGGCATCGACCTGGAGGGGCAGATCGACCCCGGCTTCGTGCCGGGGCCCGCCGCGCTGAACCCGCTGTCCGAAGCCGCGCCCGTGCCGGCTTGATCTCCGTCGGCATCCCGTCGACGAGTTTGCACCCCATGGGTTTATACCCCACCGTGAAAGGACTGTGTCGATGTCTCTCGACGTCTCCGACGAACTGCTTGCCCAGGCCGAGGCCGGGGAGGTGGCCCCGGCCGCGTTCCTGGAGACCGTGCGTACCTCGCTGCCCTACGCCTACACGATGGTCGAACGCCTCTCGGCGGATCTGAACGCCGGGCGCACCGCCGAGGGCAGGGTGTTCGCCGACAACGTCACCGCGCCGGAGACGGAGGCCGAGCGCGGCCAGCTGCTGCGGGCGCTGGCCAGCAACGCGATCCGGGCCAGCCTCGAATCCCACTTCGGGGTCTCGCTCGCCTTCCAGAACTGCCACCGCGTGGCCGCCTTCCCGGCCGGTGCCGAGGAGACGGCGGAGTACCGCAGGTTCACCTCGGAGCGCGCCCAGCTGCTCAACCAGTCCCCGCTGCTGCGCGACTGCTGATCCTTAGTCAGCAGCCCAGCAGTACCGAGACGACGGCCGTACCCCGCCGAGGCCAGGGCGGGGTACGGCCGTCCTCGTGCGTCGGTCGGAGTTCTTCGCAACCGGGGCTAGACAGTGAAGATGGAAATCATTACCATTTTCATATCGGGTGGGGAGCGCGTGCATCGCTCACCTCGGTACGCGCTCACCCTCCACATCGTCCGTCGCCTTGGGAAGGCCCCATCGTCATGCGTCTACGACCTGCCAGCCGCCTCCACACCCGCACCGTCCTGCTGGCCGCCGCCGGCCTCGCGTCAGTCGCGGCCCTGGCCACCGGCTGCTCGAGTTCCCCGTCGACCTCGAACGCCGGGAACGCTTCGAGCACCAAGATCGACGCGGTCGGCGCGGAGAACGAGTACGCCGACGTCCTCAGCCAGATCGGCGGCACGTACATCAACGTCTCCGCGATCATGAGCAACCCCAGCACCGACCCGCACACCTTCGAGGCCAGTCCGCAGGTCGCCGAGGAGGTCTCCGGCGCGCAGCTGGTGGTGCAGAACGGGGTCGGCTACGACGACTTCATGACGAAGATCGAGCAGGACAACTCCGGCGCCAACCGCAAGGTCATCGACGTGCAGACCCTGCTCGGCCTGCCGGACTCCACCCCGAACCCGCACCTTTGGTACCAGCCCTCCACGATGCCCGCGGTCGCGGCGGCCATCGCCGGCGACCTCGAGTCGCTCGACCCGTCGCAGTCCTCGTACTTCAAGGCGAACCTGACGACCTTCGACAACTCGCTGGGCGCGTACGACTCCGCGCTCGCCACCCTCAAGTCCAAGTACGGCGGCGAGGCCGTCGCCACCACCGAGCCGGTCGCCGACTACCTCCTGCAGGCCGCCGGGATCAACAACCTCACCCCGTGGGCGTTCCAGGCCGACGTCATGAACGGCACCGACCCCTCCCCGCAGGACGTCGCGACCGAGCAGGGGCTGTTCACCGGGCACAAGGTCAAGGTCTTCGTCTACAACCAGCAGGTCACTGATTCGCTGACGCAGTCGCTGCTCACCCTCGCGCACCAGAACGACATTCCCGTGGTCGGCGTCTACGAGACCATGCCGACGCCGGGCTACGACTACCAGAAGTGGATGCTCGCCGAAGTCAGCGCACTGAGCAACGCCTTCGGCTCCGGCGTCTCCGCGCCGACGCTGTAGCCCTGCCGGAAGCTTCAAGAAGCGGATTTCCCATGACGACTACGCACCCTGATCCCGCGTCGCCCGGTGCCGGGCCGGTCCTCGCGCTCGACGAGGTCTCGATCCGCCTCGGCGGCCGGCAGATCCTCGACCGGGTCGCCTTCACCCTGGCCGCGGGCGAGTTCACCGGGCTCATCGGCTCGAACGGAGCCGGCAAGACCACCTTGCTGCGCATCGTCATGGGACTGCGCTCGCCCGACGCGGGCACCGTGCGGGTCGGCGGGCAACCGCTGGCCCGCCGGGCGCGCCAGATCGGGTACGTCCCGCAGAAGATCCAGATCGAGCCGGACGCGCCGCTGCGCGCCCGCGACCTGGTCGCGCTCGGCCTGGACGGCGAGCGGCTCGGCCCCCGGCTGCCCTCGCGCACGCGCAATCGGCAGGTGCAGGAGATGCTCGAGGCGGTGGACGCCGCGCGCTTCGCGGACGAACGGGTCGGCACCCTCTCCGGCGGCGAGCAGCAGCGCGTGCTGATCGCGCACGCGCTCATCGGCCGGCCCCGGCTGCTGCTGATGGACGAGCCGCTCGCCAACCTCGACCTGCGCAGCGGCCAGGAGATCGTCGAGCTCACCTCACGCGTCGCGAAGGAACAGGGGGTCGCGGTGCTGCTCTCCGCGCACGACATCAATCCCCTGCTTCCAGTGATGGACAAGGTCGTCTACCTCGCCGAGGGCCGCGCCGCCTGCGGCACCACCGAGCAGGTGGTGCGCAGCGACGTCTTGTCCGAGCTGTACCGGCACCCGGTCAGCGTGCTGCGCGTCGACGGCCGGATCCTGGTCGTCGCGGGCTCCACCGTGACCGCGGATGTCCTGTCTCCTGTCGCGACGCCGTCCGTGGCCGCGGCGGTCGGCACGGGGGTGCAGGCCTGATGTCCGGCGTCCTGAGCTCCATCTTCGAACCCGGATTCTTCTCCAGCGGCCCGGTGCACGCGGCGCTGCTGACCGGCGCCGTCGTCGCCGCGGTCTCCGGCGCGGTCGGCGTTTTCACCGTGCTGCGCAGCCAGTCCTTCGCCGGGCACTCCCTCTCCGACCTCGGCACGCTCGGCGGCTCCGGCGCATTCCTGCTCGGCGTCGGGCCGCTGTGGGGCTTCATCACCGCCGGAGTCGTCGTCGGCGGCGCGATGGACCTGGCCGGCTCCCAGCGGCGCAACTCCCGCGACGTGGCCACCGGCATCGTGCTCGGCGCCGTCCTGGGCCTCTCGGCCCTGCTGCTCTACTTCGACACCACCAGCAGCAGCACCACCGGCGTGACCGTCACCGTCCTGTTCGGCTCCCTGTTCGCCGTCTCCGGCTTCACCGTCCCGGCCACGCTCGCCTTCGCCGGGCTCGGCCTGGCGGCGCTGGCGCTGTGCCACCGGCCGCTGCTGCTCAGTTCGGTCAGCGGCGACCTGGCCGCCGCACGCGGTATCAGGGTCCGGCTGCTCGGCCTCGTCTTCATGATCGTGATGGGCGTCACCGTGGCTCTCAGCTCCCTGATCGTCGGCACGATCCTGAGCCCGGCGCTGCTGATCGGCCCGGCCGCTACGGCGCTGCGGCTGACCCGCCGCCCGCTGGCCGCGATGGGCGTGGCCGCGGCGCTCGGCGCGGCCGCCACCTGGCTCGGCATCCTGCTGGCCTACGACAGCTACCACTGGCCCCCGATCGGCGACGGCTGGCCGGTCAGCTCCTTCGTCGTCGCGCTGATATTCGCCGCCTACCTGCTGAGCGCACTGCGCAGGCCGGGGCGGGTTCTCCCGGACAACACCGTGAACGCGATGACCGGGGCGGTGTGACCATGTTCGCCCCCTTCATGGAGAACACCTGGATCACCGCGAGCATCATCGCGGCGATCGCGGCCCTGGTCGGCTTCTTCGTCGTGCTGCGCGGCGCCACCTTCACCGCGCACGCCGTCCCGAACGCCGCGTTCGCCGGCGCCGCCGGAGCCGGCCTGATCGGAGTCAGTAGCCTGATAGGCCTGGGCGCCTTCTCCGTCGGCGGCGCCCTGCTGATCGGAGTGCTCTCCCGCAGAGGACGCCACGACGCGGTCACCGCGCTGATCGTCGCGCTCATGCTCGGCCTCGGCGCCCTGTTCCTGTCCTGGAGCACCGAATACGCGCCCGAGATCTACTCGCTGCTGTTCGGCGAGGTGCTCGGCCTCAGCGGCAACGACACGAGCCTCACCGCGATACTCGCCGTGGCCTGCGTGCTGATCCTCGCCTGCGTCTACCGGCCGCTGCTGCTCTCCAGCACGCTGCCCGAGGTCGCCGAGGCCCGCGGCATCTCCGCCGCGCGCATCGACGCGCTGTTCCTCGTCCTCGTCGCCCTGGCCACCACCACCGCGGTCCCGGTCGTCGGCGCCCTGCTGATGTTCAGCCTGATGATCGGCCCGCCCGCCGCCGCCCGCGCCCTCACCAAGCACCCGGCCCCGGCGATGGCCCTGGGCGTCGTCCTCGCCCTCGCCACGGTGTGGATCGCCATCGCGGCGTCCTACCAGACCAACTGGCCCATCGGCTTCTTCGTCGGCGTCGGCTCCGCTGCCTGGTACGTGCTGGCCCGCATCGGCGCCTGGGCCTCGAGCCGAGTCCGGAGCGGCCACGCGCCCTGATTATGCGCGGACGACAATGCAAACTATCTGATGGGAATGGTGGGCAGATTAAACGTGGGCGTATTTGTGATCAGTCGGGAGGCCCTGCGCGGTGAAGCTGAGCCGCTGCACCCGGTCGCCGTAGCGCGCGTCCCAGTCGAGGGCTGCGGCGGCCTGCCGGGCCGACGGGTACTGATCCCAGACGGCGTCGGGCAACGTGGCGAGCCAGGGTCCGCAGTCCTCGATCGAGAGGGTGACGCCGGTTGCTTCCCAACCGAGCATCAGATCCGGGCGATTGGCGAGCCAGAAGCGGCCTCGACTGCGCTGGGCCGCGGGGACGAGCAGATCCAGCGCCGTGTAGAGCCGTGCGGGGTGCAGCGGTCTGCGGCTTTCCCAACAACAGTGTCCTGACAGCCAGCGATCAGTTCGCTCACGACTCGACGGCGCCCCGCCTCGTGATAGCCGCCCACGACGATGACGGGCAGCAGACGCTCTCGCGCCACGGTTCCTCCTCGTTGGCGGGCGACGCTTGTCCCCGGGCGGCCGGGTCGGGGCCCTCGACCCGGCCGCCCGCGGCGCACCTGACACTACACGAGGCAAACATGAAAATCATCCCCAATAAAGACTCTCGTGTCGAAGGGTGCTTTATCCGTGGAGTCCGTCGGCGAGCGGGCCGAGGGCGAGGGCGGGCAGGAAGGTGAGGCCGACCAGGACGACAGCGGAGGCGGTGGTCAGGCTGACGAACATGGGTCCGGTCGTGCGCAGGGTTCCGGCGGTCACGGCGCCGGGTTTCTGCTTGGCGAGGGAGCCGGCGAGTGCGAGGACGAACACCATCGGCAGGTATCGGCCGAAGAGCATGACCAGGCCGAGCGCGACGTTGTACCAGGTGGTGTCGCCGCTCAGTCCGCTGAAGGAGGAGCCGTTGCTGTTGGCGGACGAGGTGAAGGCGTAGAGCACCTCGGTGAAGCCGTGCGACCCGCTGTTGCCCATCTGAGCGCGTTCGCCCGGCAGCGCCATGGCGAGCGCCGTGCCCGCGAGTAGGACGAACGGCGTGGCCAGGTAGTAGAGGGCGACGTGGGTCATCTGCCGCGCGGTGATCTGCTTGCGGAGGAATTCGGGGGTGCGTCCGACCATGAGGCCGCCGAGGAACACCGCGATCAGCGCGACCATCAGCAGTCCGTAGAGTCCGCTGCCGATGCCGCCGGGGGAGATCTCCCCGAGCATCTACGCCGGAGATCACCGAGAGCGGGAGCAACACGCGGGTGGTCGAGCGGGTGAAGTTGACCCAGAAATTTCCCAGGTCCTCGGTCTGGCGCCTGGTCAGGCCGCGGACCAGGGCGAGGGAGACGGCGAGTCCGACCGCCGCGGAAGCGAACGCCTCGATGCCGAGTCCGACGATGACGGCCGCGTAGCCGGTCGTCGCCTCGCCGGAGTAGTTCTGCCAGCTCGTGTTCGTCGCGAAGGAGACCGCCGTGTCCCAGGCCAGCGCCGGTGAGAGGCCGCTGTGGCCCTGCGCGTACGGCAGGTGCGCCTGGAGCCGCAGGATCGCGTAGAGCAGGACGATGCCCGCGGCCGAGAGCGCGAGGACCGATCGCAGGTACTGGCGCCAGTTCTGCTCGTCGTGCGGGTTGACGCCGCTGAGGCGGTAGACCAGCCGCTCGACGCGCCAATGCGGCGCCATGTCGGGGTCGGCGGTGCTGGGACCGAGTTTTCGGGCGATGTAGTCGCCGAGGGGGATGTGCAATAGGAAGAGGGTGACGAGGACGGCGATCGCCTGGATCCAGCCGGCCTCGTTCGCGGAGAGGGTCATGGGGCCCGGCTCCTCGCGTTCGTGGTGTGTGCCTGGACATCGAACTGCTGGTCCGGGAGCTGAAGCGGGCCGTCGACGGGACTCCGACGCGATCGCCGCGGACTCTCGCTCGACCCACACACTTCCCTCGCGCGCGACTGTCGGCGCCGGTCCCCGTTAATTGCTTGCCGGGACCTGCGGTCGATGGTCGAATGCCCTTCATGACGGCCTGGCGCGAATTCTCGACGGTCTACGAAGCGGCCGGTGGCGGTGACCTGCCCTTTCTGGTCTTCGAACCGGCCGAGGGCACGCGGCTCGCGGCCGGCGTCGTCCTGTTCCACGGTGGCGGCCTGCGCATGGGATCGGCCGACGATATGACCCCGCATTGCCGCGAATTGGCGTCGCGCGGGATCCTCGCGGCCTCTGCCGGGTACCGGCTGCTCGGGCAAGGTGCTGCGCGGATCCACGACTGCGTCGCCGACATCCGGCGGGCGATTGAGCACTTCAGAACGCTGGCCGCGTCACGCGGGCTCGCGGCGTCATCTCTGGCCTCGGGCGGCAGTTCGGCCGGTGCGCACCTCGCGCTCGTCGCCGCGATGACCGCCCCTGACGGGCCCGTACCGGCGGACGAGCCCGGCGTCGCCGCCGTCGTGGCCCTCAACCCGGCCGGCCTGGATCTGCTCGCCTTCCCGCTGGAATTTCAGCGTTCCCTCGAACAGGAGGTCGGCACCGGTGCGGGAAGGCTGGGCGAGTACTCGCTGATCGAGTTCGTGCGACCGGGGAATCCGCCGACGCTGATCCACCACGGCACCGACGACGGGATAGAGCCGATCGAGCACGTGCGGCGGTTCCGGGACGCGATGGTGCGGGCCGGCAACGAGTGCACGCTGTTCGAGTACGAACACGCCGAGCACGGATTCCACTACCCCGGCGACAACGGGCACTTCGACGACGTCATTGATGCCACGGCCCGATTCCTGCTCGAGCGGATCGCGGCGGACCAGCCCGCCTGAGATCAGGGTTCGAACTCGCCGCCCGGTACTATCGTCCGGTAGAGCGATCCGCCGTCGCGAGCGGCGAGATCGGCCGACCCCACAGGAGGCGAGTGGCGTGCTTTCCCTTGAGGATGTGGACGACCTGCGTGGCTGGCTCGCCGTGGTGGGCGAGCTCGGCGAGGTCCGGACCGTGGCCGGGGCCCACTGGGACGAGGAGATCGGCGCCGCCTCGGAGCTCAACTACAAGAGGCCCTCGCCGCCGGCGCTGCTGTTCGACGAGATCGAGGGGTATCGCAAGGGTCTGCGGGTGCTGACCGGGAGCACGGCGAACGCGCGCAGGCTCGGCGTCACGCTGCGGCTCGGCACGCAGCTCGACGACCGCGAACTCGTGCAGGCGCTGCGCGACGGGCCCAGCGAGTGGGTCGCCGGCGCCGAGAAGTACGCGGTGCGCGAAGTCGAATCGGGGCCGGTGACGCAGCACGTCGTGACGTCGCAGGACGCGAACCTGCTCGACTTCCCGGTGCCGAAGTGGCACGAGGCGGACGGCGGACGGTTCATCGGCACCGGATGCGCCGTGTTCACCACCGATCCGGTCACCGGTAGGCTCAACGCGGGCGCGTACCGCATGCAGGTGCAGAACGGCGGCCGGGCGGCGAGCATCAACATCGGGTCCGGCAAGCACGGCGCCGGGCACGTGCGCGACTGGTTCGCCCGCGAGGGCCGCGCGCCGGTCACCGTCTCGCTGGGCCACGATCCGGTGCTGCTCGTGGTGGCGGGCACCGAGGTGCCGCGCGGCATATCTGAGCTCGAATATGCGGGTGCGATCATCGGCCGCCCGATCGAGGTGATCCGCGGCGAGTCGACCGGCCTGCCGATCCCGGCGACCAGCGAGATCGCGGTCGAGGGCTGGCTCTACCCCGATCGGCGGGAGCCGGAGGGGCCGTTCGGCGAGTGGACCGGCTACTACAGCGGCGGCACCGAACCCGTGCTCACCCTGGACATCGAGCGCGTCTACCACCGCGACGACCCGATCCTGCTCGGCGCGCCGCCCGGAAAGCCGCCGCACGACTACTCGTACATGCGCAGCGTCATGAAGTCCGCGATGATCCAGGACGCGCTGATCAAGACCGGCCTGCCGGGTGTCGAGGGCGTGTGGGCGCACGAGGCGGGCGGCGGACGGCAGCTGCTCGCGGTCGCGATCCACCAGCAGTACGCGGGCCACGCGCGTCAGGCCGCTTATCTGACCTCGCAGCTGCCGGCCGCGTCGTACATGAACAAGTTCGTGATCGTCGTCGACGCGGACGTGGATCCGCGCAGCCTCAACGACGTCATGTGGGCCGTGTGCACCCGGAGCGATCCGGGCGAGGACATCGAGATCCTGCGCAAGACCTGGGGCAGCCGTACCGACCCGCTGAGCGTGCCGGGCGAGCCGCCGTTCAACAACCGCGCGGTCATCGACGCCTGCCGCCCGTGGACCCGTCTTGACTCGTTCCCCCAGGTCGCCGAGTCCAGCCGCGCCCTGCTCGACCGCGTCCGCCGCCGCTGGCCCGACATCCTCGGCTGACCGGCGGCGCACGCGGTCAGGGCCGGTGCGCCTGCTGTCCGGCGAGTGCGGCGCCGACCTGGCCCGCCAGGATGACGGCGACGCGGCGGGCCTCGGCGGGCGGGGCGGTTCCGGGGGTGGGGGTGAGCATGAACCGTCCCCAGGTGCGTCCGCTGCCGCGGGCGCGCAGCTCGATCTCCGCGTCCGGCATGCCGTACGCGGCCAGGTCCCAGTGCGTCTCGCCCCAGAGCAGCTCGCCGCTGTCGTCGAGGCGCGGCGGGTGGCCCAGGAAGCTGCCCTGCTCGAACCGGGCCTCGCGCAGGGCGAGGATCTCGGTGAGCTGTCCGCGGACCTGCTCGATGAGCTCGGGCGCGGTCAGGCCGGCGGGGGAGTGCGCCGCGGCCGCATAGATGGAGGCCAGGTAGGCGGTGTCGGCGCGTACCCGCTGCGTGGAGCGTCGGCCGCGGGCGGCCAGTTCGCTCACGGCGGCCCCGACGACCAGCAGCAGCACCGTGGTCTCGACGTCCTGGCGGGAGGTGATGGTGAACCGCTCGTACGGCAGGGTCCAGAAGAAGTCGTACCAGACGGCCGCGCCGAGGGCCGCGAGCAGCCCGGGGCCGCGACGCCCGTTCGCCGCGACCGCGACCACCGCGACGACCAGGAGCAGCGCTACGTCGGTGTTCGGCAGCGTCGCGCGCCACGGCACCAGGACCGCGGCGACCGCCGGCGGGCCGGCCAGCGCCGCCGCGGCCGCGAGACGGTCCCGGTGGATCCGGATGAAGCGTTCCATACTCACTGCGTACCACCATCCGTCCCGATCCGCCCGCTTAACGCGCGATAGGGTTTGGGGCCCGCGGCCGGGAGTCGTTCGGCTCCGTCAGCCGTAGAACGGTCCGGGGTAGGTCCACGTCTGGGTGCCGTAGACCGGCGAGTCCGCGATGGTGATGGACAGGTTGCTCACCTTGAGGCCGAACTGCGAGGGAGTCTCTCCGGTCGGGCAGCTGACGGGGACGGGCGCGAAGTTGACGTAGAAGTCCGGGCCGTTGTCGGGGCCGCCGGCCCGCAGCAGGTAGGCCAGGTAGCCCGCCTGAGTGGTCACGTAGACGGCGGAGAGCTGCGTGTCGGTGGTGCGCACGACGAACGCGGTGTTCCAGTCGAAGTCTCCGTCGGCGGTTCGGCAGCCGAAGGTGCGGGCCGTGTCCGCGTACGCGTAGAAGACGGTCTCATCCGCGGTTCCCGCGATGTAGCCGGGCTGCGCCTGAACGTTGTCGAAGGTCACGTCCACGGAGAAGCCCCCGCATCCGGGGGTGCCGAAGTACTGGTGGTAGAGCAGGATGCAGGTGTACGGGCCTTCGAACGCGGTGGGACTCGGGGCGTACGGCTCGGTGGGCATGGCGGCGGTGAACGTCATCGACGCGCCGATGCCGCCGGGCGTGCTCGCCGGGATGTAATCGGTGTACCAGGCATACGCGGTCGCCTGGCCGAGCACGAGGGCGGCGATGCCCGCGAGCGCCAGGACGAGGCAACGTCTGACCGACTTGCGCATGGATCTCTCCCCCTGGTCATCGCCCGGCCCGGCTGAGCGGGCCGGGCGAATGCGATGTGAGAACGCTGCGACAAGCGTACGTTGCGAACCATGGCTTTCGAGGCCTTTCGCGCCAATCGCCTCTTTGCGCCCTCCGCATCGCTTCTCGTGTCGCGGTCGAGACCGCCCGGTCAGCCGATGACCTCGCGCAGGCGGTCGGCGAATCCGGTCGGGTCCTCCATGAAACCGCCGTGGCCGCCGGGGAAGATGCTGGGCTCGGTCTTCAGTTCCGTGGCGATCGTCCGCGAGGTGCGGTCGCACAATTGCCCCGCCGACGTCGCGCCGATGCCGATGACCAGGTGGACGGACGTGTCGCGCAGGGCATCGAGGTCGGGCGCCCAGTCGATGGTGCCGTGCATGTCGTGCAGGTAGAAGTAACGTTCGCTGGCGAGTTCGTCCGGGGACTTCTCACCACCGAACATCTGCAGGAACACCGGCTCGGGCATGACGAAGCCGGCGTAGGCCATGAATTTGCGGATGGCCCCCAGCCTGTCGCCGCCGACGAAGGTGGCGACGGTGTCCTCGTTCGCGGCAAGCTGCTGCTCACGGTCCTCGAGAAGCTGCACCAGCGGGGGCTCGTGGGCCACGGCGGTCCGGACAAGCTCCGGCTGCGCCTGAACGAGGGCCAGCGTGGTGACGGCGCCGCCCGAGGAACCGAGCACGATCGCGGGCCCCGCGTCGACGTGGCGGATCAGCCGGGCCAGGTCGTCGGCGCGCGCCTCAGGGGTGGAGTCGGCCTCCGGGTCGTCGACCACGCTGCCGAAATGGCCGCGCGGATCGGCGGTGAGCACCGTGTGGTCGGCGGCGAGCAGGTCCGCCAGCGGCGCGAACGGCTCCGCCGCCATCGGTGAACCGACGATCGCGAGCAACGGACCGCTGCCGCGCAGTTCGTAGTGCAGTCGAGCGCCGGGAACGGTCAGGGTGCCGGTTGTGACGGGGACGGGCGAGGTCATCGGATTCTCCTGGGGTCGACGGGTGAGCTCCTTTACGACCTTTGACCGTCTCAGTCTCCAATACTCATCGGTTTCCAGGCACCGGGTTTCCGGCGGGAGCCGGGGCGAGTCGCGGGAAGAGCGCTTCGGCGTTGCCCCGGTTGACGGCGGAGAGCCGGCCGGGTCGCCAGTCGGGGTATTCGTCGAGCCCTGCGTCGAACTGCACGCCCCACGGCTCGGCGGCGAAGGGGAAGTCGCTGCCGTAGAGGATGTGGCCGGGTTCCGCGAAGGCCAGGAGGGAGGGCAGCGCGTAGGGCGTGCTGGACAGGGCCGTGTCGAAGTAGAAGCGGCGCAGGTCGGCGACGATGCCCTCCGGCGTCGTGCCGGGGACGAACTGCGCGGCGCCGGTGAACCGCAGGGCCGCGTAGGGCAGGAAGCCGCCGGCGTGGGAGAGGATCACCTTCACACGGGTGTACCGGCTCATCACTCCGTTGGCGACCATGTGCAGCGCGGTGCGGGTGGTGTCGAACGGGAAGTCGAGCAGCGGGCTGGGCAGGCCGTCGAGCATCTGCATCGGCGGGGCGGTGGGGTGGATGAACACCACCGCGCCCCGGGCGTCGAGCTCCGCCCAGAGCGGGTCGAACGCCTTGTCGCCGAGGTAGCGGCCGTGCGCGTTGGAGAGCAGGACGACGCCGTCGGCGTGCAGTTCGTCGAACGCGTAGGCGGCTTCGGCGAGAGCGCCGTCGAGGTCCGGGAGCGGGAGCGCGGCGAACTGGCCGAAGCGGTCGGGCCGGTCCTTGACCAGTTCCGCGCCGAGCTCGTTGATGTCACGGGCCAACGCGCGGGCCTCGGCGTCATCGCCGAAGTGCACGCCGGGGGCGCTGAGCGACAGGACTCCGGTGGCGATCGAGCGCCGGTCCATCATCGCGATCGCGGACCTCGCGTCCCAGTCCGGAGCGGGCCAGCCGCCCGCGCTCAGGCCGCGCTCGTCGAGCAGCGTGCGGTACGTCGGCGGGAAAAGGTGCTGGTGGACGTCGATGCGTGCGGCGGATGCCATGATTACTAGCCTCCTAGTATTTAGCATGCTAACGATTGCTTGCTAAGCTAGCACCATGACAGGCGAGAGTCACGAGCAGGGATCCGAGCCGGCGCAGGACGTGGTGGCGGAGGATCTGGCGCAGGCATCCGACGCGCTGTTCTACGCCATGCGCCGGGTCCGTTCGTCGGCCGCGCACCGGATCGGCGGCCTCTCGCTCGCCCAGCTGGCCCTGCTCCAGCCGCTGGACCGGCAAACGTCGATCCCGGTCGGCCGGCTGGCGGCCGAAGCCGATGTCAGCGTGCCCACCGCCACCCGCATGCTTCAGCAACTCGAGGCCAAGGGCGTGGTGGTGCGTCGGCGCTCACCCCACGACGAGCGGCAGGTCCTGGTGAGCCTCACCGAAGACGGCGCGGCTCGTCTCGCGCTGCTCCGCGAGCGCCTCCGCGAGCGTCAGACACGCGCCTTCGAGGCCTTCACACCGGAGGAGCGCGTCCAACTCGTCACCCTCACCCGCCGCCTGACCGAGCTCGTCGCCTCATCCGACCCCGCCGACCTCGACTAGGACGGGAAGTGAGCGGTTCAGTTCACGGCTGGGAGTCGGCCTGGTCGCGGTAGCGCAGCAGCAGCATCGCGGCGTCGTCGGTCAACGGACCGGACACGTAGGCCTCGATGTCGCGGCGCACGGCCTCCAGCGCCTGCTCCGGATCCGGATGGCGCAGCAGGCCGATGCGTTCGGCGAGTGGATAGAAGACGCCGCAGCGGTCGCGTGCCTCGGTGACGCCGTCGGTGTAGAGCAGCAGTTGGTCGCCCGGATGCAGGGAGATCGAGTACGGGACGGGCCGGTCGGGGCCGAGCGCGGCCAGGCCGAGGGGTGGGGCGGGCTGCGGCGGTTCGGCGAACACGACCGTGCCGTCGGCGCACAGCAGCAGCGGCGCGGGATGTCCGTAGTTCAGCAGGGTGACGCAGTGTTCGTCGTCGACCTCGACCAGCACGGCGGTGACGAACTCCTCGCCCTCCAGCCGCCGGTTCAGCGCGCGCTCCAGCCGCTGGCCCACCTCGGCGAGCTTGGGCTCGTCCGGCGCGGCCTCCCGGAAGGCGCCGACCACCAGCGCGGCGGTCTCCACCGCCTCGAGCCCCTTGCCCTGGACGTCCCCGATGATCACCCTGGTGGTGTGCGGGGCGGGCGCAACCTCGTACAGGTCGCCGCCGATCCGGGCCGCCGCGGTCGCGGAGGTGTAGGACACCGCGATGCGCATCGGTCCCGCCAGGGTCGGCACCGGGCGCAGCAGCACGCGCTGGGCGGTCTGCGCGATCGAACGCACGTCGGACAGCTCGTGCTCGATCCGTCGCCGCACTGCCCCGGCCAGGACCGCCGCCCCGGTCGTGCCCAGGATCGCGAGCATCGCGGCGAGTTGCCGCGAGGTGCCGGCCATGCCGTTGTAGGTCGCGGAGAGCATGCACAGCGCGAGGGCCGTCGCTCCGACCACCAGCGCGCGGCGCGCCGAGCCGGCCACGCAGGCGAACGCCGGGCCGAGGGAGTACAGCGCGAGCAGCCCCATCCGTGACGAGGTGGCCAGGTTCACCCCGGCGATCAGCAGCATCACGGCGAAGGGCAGCGCCAAGAGCACCCTCGGCCTGGCCGGCCACCCCGATCGCGCAATCGGTACCCGTACCAATCGTCCCACCTCGACTCGCGTCGCGTCCCGTCCTCGCCGCTGAGGTGTCGGAGACCCGGCTCGCGTACAGAGTAACGAAGAATGCTGTGAGACGGTGCCGATCAAGCTGCTTATGGAGTTGGTGTGAGAGTTCTGATCCGTTATCCGGCCGCGGCCAGGGTTCGGCTCTGTCGGTGCCAGGAGGCGAATACGTAGCGGTGGACGGTCTTGTCCATCCGCGAGTCGAACGGCAACGGCCACACCACTATTGGCGGGCGGGCCGACGTCCACCTGTCACAGCAGGGCGCGGATCGCCGCTTCGAATCCGGTCACGTGCTCGGTGGCGAGGAGCGAGGCCTGGTCCTCATCGCCGGCGAGTACGGCGCGTACCAGCGGACCGTGCTCGCCGATATGTCCGGCGAGCCCCGGCAGGCGGTCGAGGAACAGGCACCAGATGCGCGTGGCCAGGTTGTCGTAGCGTACGAGGGTGTCCTGGAGATAAGGGTTCGATGTCGCGGCGTACAGGGCGCGGTGCAGGCGCAGGTCCAGCCGGATCAGCACACCGACATCCGCGTCCGTGGCGGCGTCGAGTTCGTCGAGGAGCCCGGTCAGTACGAGCTTGTGCTGCGTGCCCGCCCGGCGCGCCGCGCACGCCGCGGCCAGCGGCTCCAGACGCTGGCGCACCTCGGTGAGGTGGCCCAGGTCGGTGATCTGGACTTCGGTCGCGAAGGTGCCGCGTCGCGGGTAGGACACGACGAGCCGTTCGGTTTCGAGCCGTTTGAGGGCTTCGCGGACGGGGGTGCGTCCGATTCTGAGCTCGGCCGCCACGTGCTCGTCGTTGATGGGGGAGCCCGGCGGGATCCGCAGCATCACCAGGCGGTCGCGCAGTTCCAGGTAGGCCTGTTCGGCCAGCGACATCGGACTTTCCACGGTCACGGACACGCGCGCACCCTCCTCGACCCGGATCCTGACCTGCCATTCTAGCGCAACGACTGATATATCAGTCGCCTATTGACGGAGCGGGGCACTGAAAGTACAACTGATATATCAGTCGTTCCGATCTAGTCCTCCAAGGGGATCGCATGGGCCTGGAGAGTGTCTTGTCCCGACCGTTGGCCGACTTCGACCCGGAGGTCGCCGCCGCGGTCGAGGCGGAGCTCGATCGCCAGCAGTCGACCCTCGAGATGATCGCCAGCGAGAACTTCGCCCCCCTTTCCGTGATGCAGGCCCAGGGCTCGGTGCTGACCAACAAGTACGCGGAGGGCTATCCGGGCCGGCGCTACTACGGCGGCTGCGAGCACGTCGACGTGATTGAGCAGCTTGCTATCGACCGGGTCAAGGCCCTGTTCGGCGCCGAGGCGGCCAACGTGCAGCCGCACTCGGGCGCCCAGGCCAACGCGGCGGCGATGGTCGCCCTGCTGCAGCCCGGTGACACGATCCTGGGCCTGGACCTGGCGCACGGGGGCCACCTGACGCACGGCATGCGGCTGAACTTCTCCGGCAAGCTGTACAACGTCGTCCCGTACCACGTGCGCGAGTCCGACATGCGCGTCGACATGGATGAGGTCGAGCGGCTCGCGTTGGAGCACCGGCCCAAGTTGATCGTGGCGGGCTGGTCCGCGTATCCGAGGCAGTTGGACTTCGCCGCGTTCCGCCGGATCGCCGATGAGGTCGGTGCGTATCTGATGGTGGACATGGCGCATTTCGCCGGGCTGGTGGCCGCCGGGCTGCATCCCTCGCCGGTGCCGTACGCGGACGTGGTGACGACCACCACGCACAAGACGCTCGGCGGCCCGCGCGGCGGAGTGATCCTGAGCCGGGCCGAACTCGCCAAGAAGATCAACTCGGCCGTCTTCCCGGGCCAGCAGGGCGGACCGCTCGAACACGTCATCGCGGCCAAGGCGGTGGCGTTCAAGATGGCCGCGAGCGAGGAGTTCCGGGAGCGTCAGGCGCGCACGCTCAAGGGCGCTAAGATCCTGGCAGGTCGGCTGCTGGCTGACGACGTGGCCGAGGCCGGGATCACGGTGCTGACCGGCGGCACGGACGTGCATCTGATCCTGGTCGACCTGCGCCGCAGCGCGCTCGACGGCCGTCAGGCCGAGGACCGGCTGCATGCGGTCGGGATCACCGTGAACCGCAACGCGGTCCCGTTCGACCCGCGCCCGCCGATGGTCTCCTCGGGGCTGCGGATCGGCACCCCGGCCCTGGCCACCCGGGGCTTCGGCGAGGCGGAGTTCCGCGAGACCGCCGACATCATCGCTCGTGCACTGATTCCCGCGCGGCTCTCCGACGAACTCGCCGATGAGCTGCGGGCTCGGGTCGCCAAGCTCGCTGCCGCGTTCCCGCTCTACCCCGAGTTGAACGGACAGGCGGCATGACGACGGCCGGTACGCCGCTGCCGGAGCACCCGGACTTCCTGTGGCGCAACCCCGATCCGAAGCCGTCCTACGACGTGGTGATCGTCGGCGGCGGCGGGCACGGGCTGGCGACCGCGTACTACCTGGCCAAGAACCACGGCATCACCAACGTCGCGGTGCTGGAGAAGGGCTGGCTCGCGGGCGGCAATATGGCGCGCAACACCACGATCATCCGCTCGAACTACCTGTGGGATGAGAGCGCGGGCATCTACGAGCACTCACTCAAGCTGTGGGAGGGGCTTGAGGAGGACCTCGACTACCCGATCCTGTTCAGCCAGCGCGGCGTGCTCAACCTCGCGCACAGCCTGCAGGACGTCCGCGAGAGCAGGCGAAGGGTCTACGCGAATCAGCTCAACGGCATCGACGCGCAGTGGCTCGAGCCCGAGGACGTGGCGAAGGTCTGCCCGATTGTGAACATCTCGCCCGACGTGCGGTATCCGGTGATGGGGGCGACGTACCAGCCGCGTGCGGGTATCGCGAAGCACGACTACGTCGCCTGGGGCTTCGCGCGTCGTGCTGATGAGTACGGCATTGACCTGATTCAGAACTGCGAGGTCACCGGCATCGACGTGCACGGCGGCCGGGTGACGGGCGTGCAGACCACGCGCGGCCCGATCGTCGCCGGAAAGGTCGCGCTGGCCGCCGCCGGCCACACCTCAGTCCTGGCCGACATGGCAGGGATTCGGCTGCCGCTGCAAAGCCACCCGCTCCAAGCCCTGGTCTCCGAGCTGCTCGAACCGGTGCACCCGACCGTGGTGATGTCCAACGCAGTACACGTATACGTCTCGCAGGCGCACAAGGGCGAACTGGTGATGGGCGCGGGCATCGACAGCTACAACGGCTACGGGCAGCGCGGCTCCTTCCACATCATCGAACGTCAGATGGCCGCCGCCCTTGAACTGTTCCCCATCTTCGCCCGCGCCCACCTACTGCGCACCTGGGCCGGGATCGTCGACGTCACGCCCGATGCGTCGCCTATCGTCGGACTCACGCCGGTCGAAGACCTCTACCTCAACTGCGGCTGGGGTACCGGCGGGTTCAAGGCCACTCCCGGGGTGGGCTGGTGCTTCGCGCACACCATCGCACACGGCACCCCGCACGACCTCAACGCCCCGTTCACCCTCGACCGGTTCACCAGCGGGGCGCTGGTCGACGAGCACGGCGCCGCCGCCGTCGCCCACTGACGAAAGGGACACCATGCAACTCATTCAATGCCCCTGGTGCGGTGCGCGCGAAGAGGCCGAATTCCACTACGGCGGCCAAGCGCACGTGCCGTATCCGGCCGATCCGCACACCCTGTCCGACACCGAGTGGGCCGAATACGTGTTCTTCCGTGACAACCCCAAGGGCCGCTTCGCCGAGCGCTGGGTGCACTCCGCGGGCTGCCGCCGCTGGTTCAACGCCGTCCGCGACACCGCGACGCATGAGCTGCTCGCGGTCTACCGTCCCGGCGAACCCAAGCCGGTGATCGCATGAACGCCCCCTTCCGGCTCCCCGTCGGCGGACGCGTCGACCGCACCCGTACGCTGACCTTCACTTTCAACGGCACCGACTACACCGGCCACCCCGGCGACACCCTCGCCTCGGCACTGCTTGCACACGGCGTGCACCACGTCGCCACCAGCATCGCGCACGGTCGTCCACGCGGCATCGTCGCAGCCGGGTCGGAAGAACCCAGCGCTCTGGTCCAGATCGAGGCGCCATTCCCCGAACCGATGCTCACCGCGACGACCGTGGAGCTGTACGACGGACTGGTCGCCCGCGGCCTGCGCGGACAGGGCCGATTGGCCGACGCGCCGGACCCGGCCCGCTACGACACCATGCACGCACACTGCGACGTGCTGGTGGTCGGCGCCGGACCGACCGGCCTGGTCGCCGCACTGACCGCCGCCCGCGCCGGAGCCCGCGTGGTACTCGTCGACGACCAGCCGCAGCCGGGCGGGTCGCCGCACGGCATGGCTGACTGGATCGCCGCCGTGGCCGCGGAGCTCGCCGCCTCCCCAGATGTGCGTGTACTGACTCGCACTACGGCCTTCGGCCACTACGACGACAACCTGGTACTCGCGCTGGAGAAGCGCACCGACCACCTCGGCGCCGCCGCACCCGTGCACGTCTCCCGGCAGCGGATCTGGCGCATCAGGGCCAAGCAGATCGTGGTCGCCACCGGAGCGCACGAGCGCCCGGTCGTGTTCGCCGACAACGACCGTCCCGGCATCATGCTCGCCGCCGCGGCCCGCACGTACCTGCACCGCTACGGCGTGCTCCCCGGCCACCGCATCGCCGTGTTCACCACCAACGACAGCGCCTACGCCACAGCACTCGAACTCGCCGACGCCGGCGCGCAGATCGCGGCCGTCCTCGATTCCCGCGCCACGGCACCGCAGGCGTGGGTCGAGCAGTGTCGGCAGCGTGGCATCGAGGTGATGGCCGGGCACGCGGTGAACGGGACGAGTGGAGGCGAGCGGATCACCGGCGTGCGGCTGACGTCGGGCACTGAGATCCCGTGCGACACGCTGCTGGTCTCCGGCGGCTGGAACCCGGCCGTGCACCTGTTCAGCCAGGCCCGCGGCAAGCTGCGCTACGACCCCGCACTCGGCGCGTTCGTCCCCGGCGCGGCGCTCCTGGCGATTCGGGCGGCAGGCGCGGCTCGCGGTGTCTTCACCCTCGCCAAATGCCTGACCGACGGCGCCGATGCGGCACGGCAAGCCCTGGATGCGCTCGGGCTGGCCACGACGCCAGTGACGCTGCCATCTGTCCCGCAGCCGCCCGACGGCCTACCCGGCCAGGTGCTCTGGACGGTCCCCGCCCCAGCTGAAACCGACGGCCCGGACACCCGCTTCGTCGACCTGCAACGGGACTCCACCGTGACCGACGTGCTGCGCGCCACCGGCGCCGGGCTGCGCTCGGTCGAGCACGTCAAGCGGTACACCACCATCGGCACCGCGCACGACCAGGGCAAGACCTCGGGCGTGATCGCGTCCGGGATTATCGCTCAAGCCCTCGGCGTCGACATCGCCGACCTCGGCACCACCACCTTCCGCCCGCCCTACACGCCCGTACCCTTCGCAGCACTCGCCGGCGCGGACCGCGGCACGCTGTTCGACCCCGTCCGTGTAACCGCGCTGCATCCGTGGCACGTAGCGCGCGGCGCGCTATTCGAGAACGTCGGCCAGTGGAAACGCCCGTGGTACTTCCCGCTGCCGGGCGAGACCATGGACGCGGCCGTACTGCGCGAGAGCCGCGCCGCGCGTGAGGGAGTCGCCCTGATGGACGGCTCGACCCTCGGCAAGATCGACGTGCGCGGGCCGGACGCGGGCGTCTTGCTCGACCGGGTCTACACCAACCTGATGAGCAGTCTGAAGGTCGGCTCCGTCCGCTACGGCGTCATGTGCGGTGCGGACGGCATGATCCTGGACGACGGCACCGTCATGCGGGTATCAGAGAACGAGTTCGTACTCACCACGACCACCGGAAACGCCGCCAAGGTCCTCGAGTGGATGGAGGAGTGGCTGCAAACTGAATGGCCCGATCTGCGAGTTCATCTGACCTCTGTCACAGAGCACTGGGTCACCATCCCCTTGGTCGGCCCCCGTTCGAGGGACGTGCTGGCCACGGTCGCCCCGGACCTCCAGGTCGGCAACGACGATTTCCCGTTCATGACCTGGCGCGAGGCGACCGTCGCCGGGGTGCCGGCCCGGGTGTGCCGGATCAGCTTCTCCGGCGAACTCGCCTACGAAATCAACGTCGTGGCCTGGCACGGCCCGGCGGTGTGGGAGGCGCTGATCGCCGCAGGCGCGCCGTACGGCATCACCCCGTACGGCACCGAGACCATGCACGTACTGCGCGCCGAGAAGGGCTATCCGATCATCGGCCAGGACACCGACGGCACGGTCACGCCGCAGGACCTCGGCATGTCATGGGTGGTGTCGAAGAAGAAGCCTGACTTCATCGGCAAACGCTCCTTCGCCCGCGAAGAGAACACCCGCGCCGACCGCAAGCACCTAGTCGGCCTGCTCCCGGCCGACACAGGCGTGCTGCTACCCGAGGGTTCCCAGCTCATCGCCACCGCCACGGTCCCCGCGCCGCCAGTGCCGATGCTGGGTCACGTGACCTCCAGCTACCGCAGCGCCGCGCTCGGACGCACCTTCGCCCTAGCACTCATCAAGGGCGGCCGCGAACGCATCGGCCACACCCTCTACGCCCCACTCGACGACGGCACCGTCGCGCCGGTGACGGTCACCGACCCCGTGCTCTACGACAAGGAGGGAACGCGCCGTGACGGTTGAGACGCCGGTCGGCCTGCAGGTAGATGAGGGGCTCTTCCTCACCCACCTCTCGCTACGTCTGGATCCAGTGAGCCCGGCCGCCACCGCAGTCGAGCAAGTCCTCGGCTGTCCGCTGCCCACGCCGTGCACCTTCACCAGTTCCGAGCAGGCGGACGTGCTGTGGCAGGGCCCTGACGAATTCCTCATCCTCGCCCCGACCAACGCCCGTAGCGATCTCCCTCAGCGGTTACGCGCGGCGATCGGGGACGAGTTCGCCTCCGTCATCGACGTCTCAGCCCAACGCACCACGCTGCGCCTGTCCGGCCCGCTGACCCAGGACATCCTGGCCCGCGGCTGCGCGATCGACCTGGACCCGCGAACCAGCCCCGCCGGAACGTGCGTGCAAACCCTGCTCGCCCAAACCGGCGCGATCCTGCTGGTCCACGCCCCGACGAGCATCAGTCTGCTGGTGCGCCCCTCCTTCGCCCCCTACCTGGCCGCCTGGCTGACCGACGCGTGCACCGAGTACCGGCAGCAGGCACTGTGAGCCTCAGCGTGTTCGATCTGTTCTCGATCGGGATAGGGCCGTCGAGTAGTCATACGGTCGGGCCGATGCGGGCGGCGCGAATGTTCGCTGGTCGGTTGAAGTCGGAGGGGTTGCTGGCGCAGACGGCCCGAGTGCGCGCCGAGTTGTTCGGGTCGTTGGGGGCGACTGGGCATGGGCATGGGACGCCGAAGGCGGTGATTCTCGGGCTTCAGGGCGAGGCGCCGGCGTCGGTGGATGTGGACGCGGCGGATGCGTCGGTGGCTGCGGTTCGGTCGACCGGCCGGTTGCGGCTGCTGGGTCGGGAGCTCGGTGACACGCATGTGATCGCGTTTCATGAGCCGGAGGATCTGATTCTGCATCGTCGTAGGGCTTTGCCGTATCACGCGAACGGGATGACGTTGTGCGCGTATGACGCGGAAGGGCGTCCGCTGTTGGAGAAGACGTACTACTCGGTCGGTGGCGGGTTCGTCGTCGATGAGGATGCGATCGGGGCCGAGCGGATCGTGCCGGACGATACGGGGTTGCGTTACCCGTTTCGTACCGGTGGGGAGTTGCTGCGGCTGACGACCGAGACGGGGCTCTCGATCAGTGCGCTGATGTTGGAGAACGAGAAGGCGTGGCGCAGCGAGGAGCAGGTGCGGGCCGGGTTGCTGGAGATCTGGCGGGTGATGCGCGAGTGCGTGGAGCGGGGGCTGGGTCGTGAGGGGATTTTGCCGGGCGGGTTGAAGGTGCGTCGCAGGGCCGCGCTCTCGGCGCGGGCGTTGCGTGCGGAGGGGGTGAATCCGGCGAACGCGATGGAGTGGGTGACGCTGTATGCGATGGCGGTGAACGAGGAGAACGCGGCGGGCGGGCGGGTGGTGACGGCTCCGACCAACGGCGCGGCGGGCATCATCCCGGCGGTGGCGCACTACTACGCGACGTTCATCCCGGGTGCGGATGAGGAGGGTATTGTCCGGTTTCTGCTGGCGGCGGGTGCGATCGGGATGCTGTACAAGGAGAATGCGAGTATCTCGGGGGCGGAGGTCGGGTGTCAGGGTGAGGTCGGTTCGGCGTGTTCGATGGCGGCCGGGGCATTGGCCGAGGTGCTGGGGGCTAGTCCCGAGCAGGTGGAGAACGCGGCGGAGATCGGGATGGAGCACAATCTCGGGCTGACCTGCGATCCGGTCGGCGGGCTGGTGCAGATCCCGTGCATCGAGCGCAACGGGATGGCCGCGGTCAAGGCGGTGACCGCCGCCCGGATGGCGCTGCGCGGCGACGGGCGGCACCACGTCTCCCTCGACAAGGTCATCAAGACCATGAAGGAGACCGGCGCCGACATGAAGGTCAAGTACAAGGAGACCGCACGCGGCGGCCTCGCCGTCAACGTCATCGAGTGCTAGTCGTAAGGATGCTTACTCGAATGGCTTAATGCGGTCTAATGAGGCCGAGTGAGCGTTCCGCGCTGTCGATCAAGTCTTTGTACGTGCGGACCTCGATGCGGGCGAGGTGCGAGTTGAAGATCCGGAGCACCTCGTTGATCTCCTCCTCGGGGATGTCCGGATGCAGCGCCGGATGGCCGATCAAGATGGTGGCGCTTGCGCGGCGGGTGTCGATGCCGAGGTCCTCCTTGATCTTCGCGCGGTGCTCGTCGAGGCCCACCAGGTAATTCATCACCTGCGACACGGCTCGGTGCACCTCGTTGACCAGTACCAGGGCATTGCGGTGATGGGTGACGAGGTGGCCCCGCTCCAGGCCCATGGACCGCTTGAGCTCGACCACGTGGAGCGTGCCGTCCGGTCGCAGCAGCGGGATGTCCAGCTCGTCGCCCTCGACGAGTCGACGGAATTCAAGCTCGCCGTCGAATGCGCCGCCGAAGATCCAGCTTTGTCCACGCAGTGCCTCCTGCAGTTCCTTTTCCAGGGCGGCCGGATCCTCGGCGATCCGCCGCAGTTCGGCCAGGCCTCGGGAACGCTGCTGGAGTTGGCGCGCGGCCAGCAGCGCCTCGCCGTGCTCATCGCTCGTGAGCACGTCGAGGGCCGCGGGTGAGGTCACGATGCCGCGGACGACGGCTTCCGGATCCTCGACGTCTATTCGCTCGGCCATGACCCGATGGAGCCAGACGGCGAACTCTCGCCGTCCACGCATGATGCGGTAGCGGCCCGGGCGGTCCGGTGGCTCGTCCAGGAATGCGGCCTCGGCGGCCAGGCCGTCGCACATCTCCGCGAAGTCCGCTATCGACGCTTCGGGCCGCTCGCTGAGGAACTGACGTGCGCGCTCCGCGTGCCCGCGGTACTGCAGGGCGCTGAGCAGCGCGATTTCCTGTCGCCTCTCCGCCTCTTTATCAGTATCACGACTTCGGAACAGCCCGTACTTCGCCTCGAAGTCGGGCCGCTGAATCCGGCCCTCCGCATAGCCCAAGGCGCTGTTGAGCCCGGCGACGGCAGTCCAGTCCTCCGCGTCGGCGGCGATCCGACGCGCGGCGGTCAAGAGGCGAATGAGCTCCTGGCCGCCGCGGCGTTTCCGCCGACCGTCCCCCGATGTGTGCTTAAGGACAGCCTGTATCGCCTGAGCGACTTCCGCATGCGCGCTCGCCTTCATCACGCCTTCGAGTTGAAGCTCCAGCGTCCAATCCGACCGTGTATCCATGCCGCCATGGTGCCGTGACGGTCTGACACCGGAACCGATCAGGATCGGAGAAGCGCCGGGACTCGGGCCGCGGCTAGCGTCCTAGCCCATGGACATCAACATTCACTACACCTTCCTTCCGCACACCGATCCGGACATCTCCCTGGCCTTCTACCGCGACATCCTCGGCTTCGAGGTGCGCAACGACGTCGGGGGCGGGGCGATGCGCTGGATCACGGTCGGGCCGGTCGGGCAGCCGGGCATGTCGATCGTGCTCGAGCCGCCGACGCCGGGGCCCGGGTTCACCGAGGACGAGCGGCGCACGATCGCCGAGATGATGGCGAAGGGGACGTATGCGCGGGTCACGCTGGGCACGGCCGACCTCGACGGCGTCTTCGCGAAGGTGAAGGCGGCCGGGGCCGAGGTGGCGCAGGAGCCGACCGAGCAGCCGTACGGGGTGCGGGACTGCGCGTTCCGGGATCCCGCGGGCAACCTCGTCCGGATCAACGAAGTCGGCTGAGCCGCCTCACGAGCCGCCTCACGAGCCGCGTCACGAGCACGAGCGGCTGAACCGTCCGGCGAAGGGCGAGGGTCCGGACTTATCCTCGTCCTCGACGCCGGTCGGTTCAGCGAGGAATGGAGACAGGATGAGCAAGGGCACTTCCGCGCCGCACGCCGCCGACGGCCTCGGTGTGATCCGCGTGCACGGGGCGCGGGTGAACAACCTCAAGGACGTCAGCGTCGAGATCCCGAAGCGGCGGCTGACGGTGTTCACCGGCGTGTCCGGCTCGGGCAAGAGTTCACTCGTGTTCGGCACGATCGCGGCGGAGTCGCAGCGGCTGATCAATGAGACGTACAGCGCCTTCGTGCAGGGCTTCATGCCGTCGCTCGCCCGGCCCGACGTCGACGTGCTCGAGGGTCTTACCACCGCGATCCTCGTCGACCAGCAGCGGATGGGGGCCGATCCGCGCTCGACCGTCGGCACCGCCACCGACGCCAACGCGATGCTGCGCATCCTGTTCAGCAGGCTCGGCAAGCCGCATATCGGCTCGCCGAACGCGTACTCGTTCAACGTCCCGTCGGTCCGGGCGAGCGGCGCGATCACGGTCGAGCGCGGCAATCGCAAGACCGTGAAGGCGACGTTCAACCGCACCGGCGGCATGTGCCCGCGCTGCGAGGGCCGCGGCACGGTCTCCGACCTCGACCTCACCCAGCTCTACGACGCGTCCAAGTCGCTGGCCGAGGGCGCCATCACCGTGCCCGGCTACACCGGCGGCGGCTGGAACACGCGGCTCTACGCGGAGTCGGGCTTCTATCCGGCGGACAAGCCGATCGGCAAGTTCACGAAGAAGGAGCTGGACGACTTCCTGCGCCGCGAGCCGACCAGGATGAAGATCGCGGGCATCAACATGACCTACGAGGGTCTGGTGCCGCGCATCCAGAAGTCGATGCTCGCGAAGGACCGGGAGGCGATGCAGCCGCATATCCGGGAGTTCGTGGACCGGGCTGTCACCTTCATGACCTGCCCGGAGTGCGACGGGACCCGGCTGGCCGCGGAGGCTAGGTCCTCGAAGATCAAGGGGATCAATATTGCTGACGTTTGTGCGATGCAGATCAGCGACCTGGCCGAGTGGGTCCGCGGGCTCACGGAGCCCTCGGTCGCGCCGCTGCTCACCGCGCTGGGGCAGGCCCTGGATTCGTTCGCGGAGATCGGGCTCGGCTACCTCTCGCTCGACCGGCCGTCGGGCACTCTCTCGGGCGGCGAGGCGCAGCGCGTCAAGATGGTCCGTCAGCTCGGCTCCGCGCTCACCGACATCACCTACGTCTTCGACGAGCCGACCGTGGGCCTGCACCCGCACGACATCAGCCGGATGAACGACCTGCTGCTGCGGCTGCGCGACAAGGGCAACACGGTGCTCGTCGTGGAGCACAAGCCGGAGACGATCGTGATCGCGGACCACGTCGTCGACCTCGGCCCGGGCGCCGGAACCAACGGCGGCACGGTCTGCTTCGAGGGCACGATCGACGCGCTGCGGACCAGCGGCACCGTCACCGGCCGCCACTTCGACGACCGCGCGTCGCTCAAGGAGAAGGTGCGCACCGCCAGCGGCGCGCTCGAGATCCGCGGCGCCGCGACGCACAACCTGCGCAACGTCGACATCGACATCCCGCTCGGCGTCCTCGTCGTCATCACGGGCGTGGCGGGCTCCGGCAAGAGTTCGCTGGTGCACGGATCGATCCCGGCGAGCGAGGGCGTGGTCTCGGTCGATCAGAGCCCGATCCGCGGCTCGCGGCGGAGCAATCCGGCCACGTACACCGGTCTGCTCGAGCCGGTCCGCAAGACGTTCGCCAAGGTCAACGACGTGAAGCCGGCGTTGTTCAGCGCCAACTCCGAGGGCGCCTGCCCAGCCTGCAACGGCGTCGGCGTCATCTACACCGACCTGGCGATGATGGCCGGCGTCGCGAGCACCTGCGAGGAGTGCGAGGGCAAGCGGTACGACGCGTCGGTGCTCGAGTACAAGCTCGACGGCCGGGACATCAGCGAGGTGCTCGCGATGCCGGTGGCCGAGGCCGAGGAGTTCTTCAACCAGGGCGAGGCCCGCACCCCGGCCGCGCACGCGATCCTGCGTCGGCTGGCGGACGTCGGGCTCGGCTATCTGACGATCGGTCAGCCGCTGACCACGCTGTCCGGCGGCGAGCGGCAGCGGCTCAAGCTGGCCACCCACATGGCCGACAAGGGCGGCGTCTACGTGCTCGACGAGCCGACCAGCGGCCTGCACTTGGCCGACGTCGAGCAACTGCTCGGCCTGCTCGACCGGCTCGTCGACTCCGGCAAGTCGGTCATCGTCGTCGAGCACCACCAGGCGGTCATGGCGCACGCCGACTGGATCATCGACCTCGGTCCCGGCGCCGGTCACGACGGCGGCCGGATCGTCTTCGAGGGCACGCCGGCCGACCTCGTCGCCGCCCGCTCCACCCTCACCGGCGAGCACCTCGCGGCGTACGTCGGCGGCTGAGGCTTTATCCGAGTTCCGCGCCGTCACCGGACGCCAGGTGGTGGCGCTCGGCCGGGATGAGGCCGCCGACGACGCGGCCGTAGAGCCCGAGGCCGGTCTCGTTGAGTAGCGCGTCGTGGATGTCGAAGACGCGGGTCGGACGGACTTCGCGGACATAGTCGGCGAGCTCGGCGGCCTTGCTCCACGGCGCGTTGATCGGCAGCATCAGGGTCTCGACGGGCCGGTCCGGAACGGTCAGCGCGTCGCCCGGATGGAAGAGGGCGCCGTCCACCAGATAGCCGACGTTCGTGATGCGCGGGATGTCGGGGTGGATGACGGCGTGCAGCTCGCCGTGCGCCTGGACCTCGAAGCCGGCCGCGGTGAACGTGTCGCCGTGGCCGACCGTGTGCACCCGGCCGGGGTAGCCGGCGGACAGCTGCCCGGCCACGGACGCGAGAGTCCAGACCTCGAGGGCCGGGTCGGCGTCCAGCGCGGCGCGGACGCGGCCCTCGTCGAAATGGTCCGGATGCTCGTGGGTGATCAGCACGGCCGCCGCGCCGTCGGTCGCCCCGGCCTCGGTGAAGGCGGGGCCTCCCGGATCGATGACGAGCGTGCGGCCGCCCTTGTCCAGGCGGATGCAGGCGTGGCCTTGCTTGGTCAGCTTCACAGTGCCTCCTCGGCGTTCACGTCGATGATGGCCCAAGCGCCCGGCCCGCGCACGGCGGCCGATCCGGCGCCGCGCCCCGCCGCCGGGTCACTCGCACGGCTGAGAGGGGACAGCCGATCGGCCCCCCGCATGATCATCTCCCCTCCCGGCCGGGCATCGGCCTTCCGGGCGCCGCCCCGACCCCGGGCGCGCGGAAAGGGGAATGGGAATGTCTTCTCACGTCACGGCCTCGGCCGAGTCGCGCCGCATCCTCGCCTGCCGGCACGTGCGCGGCGAGATGCACGAGCAGCCGGACGTGCTGGCCCGGCTCGCCCGGCACGTCGAGCACCTCGCCGGGCAGGTCGGCGCGTTGGCGGCGGAGCACGGCGGCTTCCGGGACGTGGTCTTCCTCGCGCCCGAGCGCAGCCAACCGGTCGCGCTGCTCGGCCGGCACGCGGCGGCCCTGCGCTGCGGCGTGCCGGCGCCGGGCCTGGACCGGCGGCTCGTCATCGCGATCTCCCCGTCCGGCGACGACGACCGGGTGCTCGAACTCGCGCACCGGGCGCTGAACATCGGCTCGCCCGTGGTCGCCGTGACCAACGACGCCCGCTCGCCGCTGGCCCACATCGCCACGCTGCCGGTGGACGTCGCCGCCGGGCTCGAACTCTCGGCCTCCGCGACGAAGTCGGTCACCGGCATGATGCTGGCTGTCTTAGCGCTGGTGGACGGCCTGCCCGACAGTCAGGTCCCCAGGTCCGCGGCCGAGCGCGTCGCCGACCCGGCCCGCGCGTCGGCGCTCGCCAAGACCGTCGCCGACCTCCTGTCCGACCGCGGCCCGGCGGACGCGGCGGCCGTCCGGCTCGTGCCCGCGCGCCGCATCGCCGTCGTCGGCCAGGGGCACCACCACCCGGCCGCGCTGGAGACGGCGCGGATGCTGCGCGAGACGGCGGGCCTGACCGTCGAGGGCTTCTCGATCGAGGGCTTCTGCTCGGGGCCGATGGGCGGTTTCGACGCGGACACCGCCGTCGTGCTGCTCGCCGGGCGCGGGCACACGGCCGTGCGCTCCCTCGCGGCGCGGCTCACGGCCCGCGGCGCGCGCGTCATCGTCATCGGCGACGACGCGGCCCGGTCCGACGAACTGCTCTTCCCCTCGGTCGGCGCGCTCGGCACACTCGGCGCGTCGGCCGAATGCATCCTGTCCACGGTGCGCGGCCAGCAGCTCGCGATGGCCGCCGCGCAGGCCCTCGGCGTCGACCCGGACCGCCCGGCCGGCGCTCCCGGCGGACCGCATCGCCGTGATCACTGAGCGTGATGTAATACTGGCTGCGTGACGACGATCGACCGGGCCGACGCGTACGCGCTGCTGACCGACGGACGCGCCGTCCGGCTGCGCTCGGCGACCACGGCCGACTGGCGAGCGGTGCACGACTTCGCCGCCACGCTGGGCCCGGACAGCCTCTACCGCCGCTTCTTCGGCGCGCCGAGCGACCCGGGCACGCTGCTCGCCGACCTGGTCTGCGGGCCGCAGCCGGAGCAGGGGCCGGCGACGCACGGCGGGCTGCTGGCGATCCTCGACGGCGACGTCGTCGGGCTCGCCGAGTGGTACCGCGCGGGGCAGCCGGACGGCCAGGCCGAGATCGCCTTCGCCGTCTCCGACGCGCTGCACGGCCGCGGCATCGCGACGCTGCTCGCCGAGCACCTGATGATCGCGGCCGAGCGGGCCCAGATCCGGCAACTGCTGGCCGTGACCCAGGGCGACAACCGCGACATGCTCGGCGTCTTCGTCGCCCTCGGCGTGCCGGTGGAGCGTGCCTGGGACGGCGGAGTCTGCACCCTGACAATCGACCTCGACCTGGACTCGGCCGGCCGCGCCGCGCTGCTCGAGGCCTCGGCGAAGCGCGAGGGGCTGGCCGACGAGGCGAGCCTGCGCAGCCTGCTCGCCCCCGGCTCGATCGCGGTGATCGGCAACCTCGCGGACCCGGCCACGCAGCGTCTGCTCGCCGAGCTGTCCGCCTTCTCGGGGCCCGTGCACCATGGCGGCGTCGTGGGGGAGGAGCTGCCGCAGGACGCGCGTCCCGAGCTGGCCGTCATCACCTCGCCCCCGCATCGGACCGTGGCCGCCGCCCGCCGCTGCGCCGAGCGCGGCGTCAGGGCACTGATCGTGACGGCGACCGGCTTCGACCGGGAGCAGGGCCTTGATCTGCTGAAGGTGTGCCGGGCGGCCGGGATCCGGCTCGTCGGCCCGGGCAGCCTCGGCGTCGCCGCGCCGCACGGGCCCGAGGGATTCAGCGCCCTGCTGTCCGCGACCCCGCCGGATCCGGGCCCCGCGGGCGTGGCCGTGCAGTCCGGCGGGATCGGCCTCGCGCTGCTCAGCCACCTGGACCGGCTCGGCATCGGCGTGAGCACCTTCGCGGCCGTCGGCGAGAAGTACGACGTGAGCGCGAACGACCTGCTGCTGCACTGGGAGCAGGACACTGACACGAAGCTCGGGCTGCTGCACGTCGAGTCCTTCGGCAACCCGCGCAAGTTCGCGCAGACCGCGCGTCGGCTGTCCCGGCTGATCCCGCTGCTCGCCGTCGATCCCGAGCAGTCGCCGAGCCAGGCCCGCACCGCGCTCTACGCCCAGGCCGGGATCATCGCGGTGCCCTCGCTCGGCGCGCTGGTGGACGCCGCCGCCCTCGTCGCGCACCAGCCGCTGCCGCGCGGCCGCCGCGTCGCCGTGGTCGGCAACACGCGCGGCATGGTCAGCCTGGCCGTCCAGGCGTGCATCAAGGCGGAGTTCGAAGTCACCTGCGCGGTGGACGCGACCCCGGCGGCCGACGCGGCGCGACTCGCGTCCGAGATCGCCGCCGCCTTCGCCGCGGACCACTCGGACCACTCGGACGATCGCCCGGAAGCCGTGCTGCTCGCCCTGGCGCCCACCGCCCCGGGGCCGCTGGCCCTCGACGCCGCGGTGGACGCCGTTCCGCCCGGCGTGCCGGTCCTCGCGGTCCTCGCCGAGCAGCCCGAGTCGGTGGCCGTGCGACGCTACGGCGCCGGACAGGAACACGGGCTCCCCTGCTACAACGACGCGGCCGCCGCGGTCGACGCGCTCACCGCCGCCCGCCGTGCCGGACGGGTCAGGCGGCTGTCCTCGACCCGCGTCGAATATCCAGCGGGCGTCGATCTGCCCGCCCTGCGCGGCCTCGTCGACGCCTGCCTCAAGCACGACCCGGACGGCCGCGAACTGCATCCGTCCGAGAACGACGCCCTGCTCAGCGCGCTCGGCATCGAATCCGCGCGGCTCGGCCCCGACGCGCACGGCGCGACCGTGACCGCGTGGCAGGACAAGATTTTCGGGCCGGTGCTGTTCGGCCTGTCCGACCTCGGGCGGCAGCCGGTGACGATGCTCGCGCCGGTCGACTCGCGCGTCGCCGAGAGCGTCGCGGCCCGCGTGGCCGGAACCCCCGCCCCCGCGCTCGCCGACCTGTTCCGCCGCGCGGCCGCGCTGGTCGACGCGTGCCCCGAGGTGTCATCCTTCTGGCTCACGGTCGACTTCGACGACGAGGGCGTGCGCCGAGGCGAGGCCGCCACGCTGCTGGTGCCCGCGGAGAGCGGGAACCCGTACCTGCGCAGGCTCCGCCGGGCCCCGGTGGAATAGCAGTCGCACCCCGGCCCATACGCCGCCGACGTGCCATAGTGGGCCTATGAGCGCCAGGCCCCGACTGCTCGTGCCCTGGGACGAGTCGCTGCTCAGCTACGACCTCGGTCCCGACCACCCACTCGCACCGGTCCGCGTCGAGCTGACCATGGCCCTCGCCCGCGACCTCGGCGTGTTCGACGCGCCGGACGTGCGGCTGGTCGAGGTCACCCCGGCCTCCGACGAACTGCTGGAACTCGTGCACGACCCCGCGTACATCGCCGTGGTCCGCTCGGCGCTCGAGGCCGATCCCGCGTTCCTGCGGCGGCACGGCTTCGACTCCCCGGACAACCCCGTCGTGCCCGGACTGCACGAGTCCTCGGCGCTGATCGCGGGGGCCAGCGTGCGCGCGGCCGAGGCGGTGTGGGGCGGCGAGGCGGAGCACGCGGCGAACATGGCGGGCGGCCTGCACCACGCGATGCGCGCCCGCGCCTCAGGGTTCTGCGTCTACAACGACGCGGCGATCGCCATCGCGCGCCTGCTGGAGCTCGGCGCCGAGCGGGTGGCGTACGTGGACGTGGACGTGCACCACGGCGACGGCGTGCAGGCGGCCTTCTACGACGATCCCAGGGTACTGACGATCAGCCTGCACGAGGGCCCCGCGTCGCTGTTCCCGGGCACCGGTCGGCCGGACGAGAGCGGAGCCAAGGGCGCCGAGGGGATGAGCGTGAACGTGGCGCTCCCGCCGTACACCGGCGACGCCGGCTGGCTCCGCGCCTTCCACGCCGTCGTCCCGCCCCTGATCAAGGCCTTCGAGCCGGAGATCCTGGTCAGCCAGCTGGGCTGCGACAGCCACGCCCTTGACCCGCTCGCGCACCTGGAGCTCTCGCTGGACGCCCAACGCGCCGCCATCGCCGCCCTGCACGACCTGGCCCACCAGCACGCCGACAGCCGCTGGCTGCTGCTAGGCGGCGGGGGCTACGCCCTGGTCGACGTCGTCCCCCGCACCTGGTCCTGCGCCCTCGCCGAAGCCGCGCACCGCCCGATCCCCGCTCAGACGCCGACACCCGCGAGCTGGCGCGAATTCGTCCTCGAACGCACCGGCCAGCAGGCCCCCGAGTCGATGACGGACGGCAGCCCGGCCACGTTCCGCCGCTGGGTAGACGGCTACGACCCGGCCGACCCGGTGGACCGGGCGATCATGGCCACGCGCGCCGCCGTCTTCCCCGAGCACGGGCTGGATCCGCTGCCCTGAGCCGCCGTCCGATTCATCCGACACGAGAACCTAGTTCTCGTAGTTCTCCACTACGCGCACCGGGCGCTCGGCGGCCTGATTCGGGTCCTCGTCCCACTCGCGCCGCGCCTGACGCTGGCGCAGCAGGTCCCAGGCCTGATCGAGCTGCATCTCCAGCTCGGCCAGCTGCCGGCGCCGCTCCGCGTCGGCCAGGCCCGCGTCGTTCGCGCGCAGCCGGTGCTCCTCCTCGATCAGTTCATTGATGCGGTGATGGACCTTCGCATCGCTGTCCGCCATGGTCACGACCTCCTCGATCGAGCCCGCTGCCGGGCCTTACGGACCCGAAGCCTACGCTCCGGTCAGCCGCGTGGCGATGTCCGCCAGACGGCGGCCCTGGTAGCGCGCGGCCTCGAGCGTCGGCGCGTCCGGAGCCTCGCCGCCGCCGGAGGGCCAGCTGACGCCGTAGGGGTTGCCGCCCGAGGCGTAGAGCAGCGGGTCGGTGTAGCCGGGCGGCACGATCAGGCAGCCCCAGTGGTAGAAGACGTTGTTCAGCGACAGGATCGTCGACTCCTGGCCGCCGTGCCGGTTCGCCGAGGAGGTGAAGCTGGTCACCGGCTTGTCGTGGAACACGCCGTTCTGCCACAGCCCGCCGGTCTGGTCGATGAACTGCTTGAGCTGCGCGGTGACGTTGCCGAAGCGGGTCGGCGAGCCGAAGGCGTAGGCCGAGGCCCACTCCAGGTCCTCGAGCGTCGCCTCGGGCACGGACTCCTTCGTCGAGTCCGTGTGCGCGCGCCAGGCCGGGTTGGCGTCGATCGCGGTGTCCGGCGCGAGCTCGTGCACCCGGCGCAGCCGCACGTCCGCGTTGCGGGAGGCCGCGCCTTCGGCCAGGGCTGAGGCCAGCGCGTGCACGTTGCCGGTGGCGCTGTAATAGATGACTGCTACTCGGACGCTCATGGGCTTTGACGCTCCTCGAATCCGTTGGTGGCTTCGTCTAGCCGTCCTGCCCACCCATTCCAGCCGCCACACGGGGCTCACGCGAGGTGGCTCACCCGTGCGGGCTACGGCGGCGGCGGGTTCGGGCTCGGGTTCGGGTTCGGGCTACGCGGAGGGCGCGGGGGCTTCGTCGTCCGCCCGAGGTTCCGGGCCCTCGTGCAGCGTGCGCCAGACCGCCCAGCCGATCGAGGCCAGCGGCACCGCGACGACCGCGCCGGCCAGTCCGGCCAGCGTGGTCCCGGCGATCACGCACACCGCCACGGCCACCGGGTGCAGCCGCACCGACCAGCCCAGCACGAAGGGCTGCAGCACGTGCCCCTCGATCTGCCCGATCACCACGATCAGCGCCAGCACGATGACCGCCGTCGTCACTCCGCGGCCGGCCAGCGCGACGACGGTGGCCACGGCCAGCGCGATCGGCGAGCCGATCAGCGGGATGAAGCTGGCGACGAACTCGAGCAGCGTCAGCGGCAGCACCAGCGGCACGCGCAGCAGCTCCAGCGCGACCCCGACCATCAGGGCATTGGTCCCGGCGACAAGGATGCTTCCGCGGGTGTATCCGGCGAAGGTGCGCCAGGCCGTGTGCCCGCAGCGCGTCCACGTGTCCCGCGAGCCCGGCGGCAGTTGCCGGGTGAACCAGTGCCACATGCGGTCGCCGGAGCTGGTGAAGAAGACCGCGCAGAACACCGAGAGCGCCAGCACGGCCAGCACGTCCACGATCCGGCTGGCCTCGCTCAGGGCCTGGGTGATCAGCGTCGAGCGATGCTGCGAGACCCAGGTCGTGAGCTTGCTCTGCAGGTTGGTCAGCGTGTTCGGGTTGACGCGGAAGGGCGCCCCCTGCAGCCACGTCCTGATCCGGTCCACGCCGCCGCGGAACTCGCTGGCCAGGCTGCCCGACTCGTTCGACACGCTGTCCGCCACGACCCACGCCAGCGCGCCGAGCACCGCCAGGCTGCCGAGCGCGGTGGCCAGCACCGCGAGCGGACGCGGCATCCAGCGCGCGAGGAAGCGCACCGGCGGCCGCAGCAGCGAGGTCAGGATCAGCGCGAGGAACAGGGCGATGAACACGAGCTCGAAGCGCAGCAGCAAGCGGAAGAGCAGGTACACCGCCGCGCCGAGGATCAGCAGCCGCCACGCGTAGTCCGAGGCCCGGCGCAGCCCGGGCCCCACCACCCGGCTGCCGGAGTGCTGATCCATGGTCCCCTGCCTACCCGGGAATCGGCCGCGAATGCGGGAGGTTACCTCCACCGGTGGACGCGTGTTGCCGTGCGCCGCCCCGCGCCGCTCCATTCCGCCCCCCTCTGCCGGGCCCGGCCGTTGCCCGAGACGGCAAAGTTAGGTTAGCCTTACCTAAGTAAGCCGAACGATGGAGAGGAACGGCCGAGGTTGAGGTACACGGGTCCCAAGGTGCGCCGCTCGCGGCGGGCCGGCATTCCGCTGACGCGCAAGGCCGAGCGGATCATGGAGCGGCGTCCGCAGCCGCCGGGTCAGCACGGCGTCGGCCGGCGTCCGGCGAAGGAGAGCGACTACGGCCGCCAGCTCTCGGAGAAGCAGCGCATCCGCTGGTACTACGACCTGACCGAGCGTCAGCTGCGCAGCACCTACGACAGGGCCCGGCGACGCCCGGGCCGCGCGGGCGAGAACGTCATCGCGGCGCTCGAGTCCCGGCTGGCCACCGTCGTCCTCCGGGCCGGGTTCGCCGCCTCCATCTACGCCGCCCGGCAGTTCGTGAACCACGGCCACGTCACCGTCGACGGCGCGAAGGTGGACATCCCCTCGTACAGCGTCAGGCCAGGTCAGACCGTCACCATCCGCGAGCGCTCGCACCGCATGCCCGCGTTCGTCGCGGCCAGGGAGGGTCAGTACGCGGACGAGCGTGACGCCGCGTACCTCGACGTCAGCCGCGAGGAACTGTCGGTGACGCTGCTGCACGCACCGCGCCGCGCCGAGGTGCCAGTGCCCTTCGACGAGCAACTGCTGGTCGAGTTCTACTCCCGCTGACAGGTCCCGTACAGCTGCCCACCACCTTCTGATCCCTGATCAGCCCTTGTCGCAGTACGCATGTGCATGCTGCAATGACGCTGAGGGCGAGAGGTGGACGAAGGGTGATCACGTGGTGGGGGCAGCGGCCGAAACTTTTGGCCTTCATAGTGCTCAGCGGCCTGGTATCGGCGCTGGCCGCGCTCGCCGCGATGACCGGGTTCGGTAGCGGCTACCTGCCGAACTTCCTGCTCAACGCCGCCTGCGACATGCTCGGCGGCCTTACGGTGCTCTTCCTGATCGAGCCGATCATCCGCAGCGCGGCCACCGGCATCAGGGCCCATCCGTTCATGAGCGCGACGCGGTTCACCGAGCGGGTGGCCGCCTCCACCTCGATCGTCCGGATCCTCGACACCGCCAGCAAGATGGTGCGCGACGACGCGGACAACGGCCACCGGCTGCGCAACGCGATCAAACACGCGGCGGCCAACGGCGCGCGCGTCCAGGTGCTGCTGATGAGCCCCTCGTCCGACGCGTCCCGGGTGCGCGAGGTGCAGCTGCGCGACCGGCACCCGGACTTCGACCTCAACCGGATGATCAACCGGACCATCACCCAGCTGCAGCGGATGCAGCGGGAGCTCGGCGAGCTCGGCGCCCATGTCGAGCTGCGGCTCTACTCCTCGCCGGTCCCGTTCATCCTCTACGGCGCCGACTCCGCGCTGCTCTACACGATCGTGCCGAACAGCCTGCTGGTGGACGACGCGCCGCAGGTCGAGGTGCGCGCCGAGACCGAGCTCGGCCGGCACCTGCTCGAGGGCTACGACATGCTCTGGGAGTCGGCCCGCGGCCTCGACGAGCTGATCAAGGTGCGCTTCGCCGAGCAGCCGGGCGACGTGCCGATGCTGATGCGGCACATCGAGCACGAGAACGTGCTCTACCTCGTGTCCAACCGCATCGACGGGGTCTACAACTACCAGGACGAGCCGCGCTTCCTGCTCGGCGACGACTCCAGCACCGTCTACCGCGCCGTCCCCGTGGCCTTCGGCACCGGCGTGCACGACTGGCTGCTCGACGCCCTCCAGGACCGCTACCCCCGCTCCGTGCGCCGCCGCGACCGCCGGTTCTACCGGATGGTCAAGGCCGCCGAGACCGAGCACGAGGACGGACGGGTGCTCGCCTTCCAGGGCCTGCCCGCGATCCATCTCACGAGTCTGATCGGCGTGGCCGGCCGGGAGATCCGCATCTTCGACACCAGCTCGGCGCTGCTGGTCGAGGACGGAGAGACGCATCCCGGGGGCGGCGGCACGGGCCCCGGCGGGGTGGGCTCTGACTCCGTCTTCCAGGCGCTGCTCGAGGCGCTCGGCCACGGCGTGCGTCTCAAGGTGCTGCTGATGTATCCGGGCACCAGCTTCGCCCGGATGAGCAACGGCGCGAACTGCGATCCGCACCTCGAGTCGCAGATAGAGCAGAACCTCAGGTGGCTCAAGGAACTGCGGGCCCAGGCCGTGCGCCGCGGCCTGTCCACCGACCGAGTCCAGGTCAGGCTGTACAACGCGCCGCCGAGCTTCAGCGTCTACCAGGTCGACGACACCGTGATAGCGGGCTTCATGCCGATGGCCTCCCGCAGTACAGGCGCCACCCACTTCAGCACCGAGCTCGACTCCCCGCTCGCCGGCTTCGTCCTCGACCAGTTCGACCTGCTGTGGCATCAGGGCCCCGCCGACCACGTGCACCAGCTCGAGTCGCTGGAGTTCCTCAGCATCGAGGCGCCGCGGCAGAGCGTGCGCATCCTGGCCCGCGCCTGGAAGTCCGGCGAGGAGTGGTTCGTCTGCTCGGCGCGCGTGGACGACCTGCTCGACCAGCACGGCGAAGACCTGCCGATCGCCTTCGACCGCTGGCCGGACAGCCGCTGGTGGCTGCCGAAGGTGCTCGGCAAGGTCGAGTACAACCAGGCCAGGGACACCTACGTGCGGCGCTTCGGGGTGGTGCCGCAGGACGCCAGGCTGCGGCAGGTTGTTCCGTTGCGGTGATCTCGCTGGCCGGGCGCTTCGCGGTTTGCGGTTTGTCGCTGGCTGTCCGCTCTCCTACGTTCCGGCACTGCGCTGCGCTTCGTGCCGGACCTCGTACGAGCTCTCGCTGACGCTGGTGGTGAAGTTGGGTGGGGCGAGGCCCTACGTCCCTCCGGTCCTCGGGCGG
>Ga0185299_10000848_pt1 | contig 71544 bp, 63 predicted proteins | sample PaiPotPPA55metaG_FD_128002 | JGI IMG/M metagenome (GOLD analysis project Ga0185299, IMG submission 128002) | Iron sulfur acid spring bacterial and archeal communities from Banff, Canada, to study Microbial Dark Matter (Phase II) - Paint Pots PPA... ...
TCGAAGAGTTGAGAGCAAGCGTCCCTTCACGGGTCACCCCCGCGGGCGGTGGGACCAGGGATGCCAGCTGGTCATAGAGCAGCGGGCGCTCTTCGGCGTTCACTCGAAACAACAAATGCCACAACGTGAAAGCATCGCGGCGCCGGGCCTGCGCAAGAATAATGCGCAGCGCTTGTTGGCGATCAGCTGCGGGCAAAGATTCGAAGTCAAACGCGTGCAATGCACCGCGCAATTCTTCTGAAGCGTCTTCAAAATACGGCGTGCCCGGTCCTTGCACAGGACGCGTCACGCACATCGCGCCCGCGGGAATAAACGAATCGTGGCCGTCTTTGTGAAAGCCCACCCAACCGAGCGTAGTGCGCAGGGTGCCGGATCCATCTTCATTTACGTGAAGCGTGTACGCGCAACCCAGATCCACAGCGCTGGCGGAAGGTGTATCCACAACGAACTCTCCCGGAGGAGCCCAGATTGCCGCGTGAATGGTTCCCAATTCGAGCGCCAGCCGGCTGCGATTGGAACCGGATTCGACCAGGCGAACCCGGGAATCGGGATCCACATAGATTTCGCCGACCTCCGCCACATTCAGAGACGCGCGTGATGAGTTGTCAGTGATCAACAGCTGCCCGACTTTTAATTGTGCTTTGCTGGAATCGCTGGCCAACGAAAAGTTACCGACGCGCGGCGCACCAGAAAGGTGAGTAACGTCCCAGGCTGGCACGTCCGGAGGTTGTACTGGGGAGCGCAGCAAGAACAATCCCGAAGCGATCAACGCAAGCGTGAGCAACGTCGCCGCTGCGAACCGCGGAGTCCAGCCGGAAGTAAGGAACGCAAAGCGCGACGGCTTGCGGTGCAAGGAAACTACAGTAGGGAAGTCTGGCGTTTCCCCGCTGTGGCGAAAGCGCGCGAGCGATTTCTCGATTCGTTGCAGTTCAGGATCAGGCTCGCCCGAGCCGTTCCACAAATAATCGTTTTTCATAAACTTTTCTCTTTTTCTGCGTCGGGCGCGTTGCGTGCCCATTTTTCGCGCAGCATCTGCATGCCGCGGTGCAAATTTACGCGCACGGAACCATGCGTCAGCCCGGTGCGAGCGGCGATTTCCGGGCCGGTCATTCCTTCGACAAAACGCATGGCCAGCGTTTCGCGATAGACGTCCGGCAATTCACGCAGGGCATTCAACATCGCGATGCTGTCTTCGATCGCGAGTTCGTGCCGCGGATTTTCCAGCGCTGCAGCTGCCTCTGGCTGGCTATCGAGAGAGTCGTTCGGCTTGGTGCGGCGATGGAAATCCGTTGCGCGATTGCGTGCGATCGCTGCGAGCCACGGACCAAAACGGGAAACGTCGCGCATCGCCGCGAGACGGTGCAGAGCCTGCAGGAAAACGTCGTGAACCAGGTCCTCGGCAGCGGCAGTGGGAACTCTGGCCAGAAGAATTCCGTGCACCATGCGGACATAGCGCTGGTAGAGCTGGCCGAAAGCAGCGCGATCGCCGTTTCGCGCAGCCCTGACCAAAGACTCGTCGGCGATGTCTATGCTGGCAGCGGTGTTCACTGATGGCCATTCCAAAGTCGCGGAACGCGCTCCTGCGGTAATTGCCATGTCTGTCCAGCCAATGCCGAAAGGACGCCCTGCAATTGGATAGACGCTTTTTGACCCAGGAATGTTAACAGTAGCGGCGGACGATGCACGCGCATGAACTTGTTCTGGTGGCCCGGCTCGCTTAGATTGGAAAGATGCCAATGCAAGAGGGCAGGCCGTTTCATCCGCATCCGCTATTGAAGAATGGCCATGCGATGACGATTGCGGCGGCTTTCTGGTTGCGGCGTTTCGCCTTGCCGGCTGCGGAGGAGCGGCATTTTCAGGTTGATGTTGACTCCAGACTCCTGGGGCATTGCCACTGGCAGCCGGGAAAATCTAAAGATACGCCGGTAGTGGTTCTGGTGCACGGGCTGGAAGGTTCGAGCAATTCGAACTACATGCTGGGGATCGCGGAAAAAGCCTGGCAGCGTGGATTCCATGTGGTCCGCATGAACCAACGAAACTGCGGCGGCACGGAACGATTGACTCCGACTCTTTACAATTCTGGAATGAGCGCCGACTATCGCGCGATCCTTGACGAATTGTCGGTTGAGGACGGATTTTCGCGCATATTTTTCGCCGGATACTCGATGGGCGGCAATCTGGTTACAAAAATGGCGGGCGAATTTTGTGGCGCGGTTCCGCAAGCGCTCCGCGGTGTTGCGGCGGTTTGCCCATCCATCAATCTTGCTTCGTGCGCCGACGAACTGGAGCTGCACAACAACTATTTTTATCAGCGGCACTTTGTGGCCGGGCTGATGTTACGCTATGCGCGCAAAGTTGAACTGTTTCCGCAGAAATATTCGGCCAACGGTTTTGGCCGGATTCGCACGGTGCGGCAGTTCGATGAGGCCATCACCGCGCCGCACTTTGGCTATAGCGATGCCCAGGAATACTACGAAGCAGCAGGAGCGAAGTGCGTGATCGACAAAATCCGCGTGCCCATGCTGCTGATTACTGCGCAGGACGATCCGTTTGTGCCGTTCGAGGCCACGCGAGCAAGCGGTGCGGAGAAAAATCCTGCCATCGAGTTTGTTGCGCCGCAGCATGGGGGGCATTGCGGGTTTATCTCGAATGAGAGCGGCGACGGACGGTTTTGGGCGGAGCAGCGCGTGATGGAATTTTTCGCCGGGCTTGTGTGAATCACAGAGGAAGAGAGATTCCTCGCTACGCTCCCCGCTAACAGCGGGGCAGGCCGAATGACGGACTTAGTGGAGTTATATTTTTGACGCCAGCGAATCTCTCAGCCCAGAGGTTTTTCGAGCGAGACCTGAAAACCCGGTGTGAGCAACTGCGCCGGCCCGTTTTCGGAAATGACCATCAGGTCTTCGCAGCGAATGCCGAACTCGCCGGGAATATATACCCCCGGCTCATTGGAAAATGTCATGCCCGGCGTGAGATCGGTCTTGCTTCCGCGCACCAGATAAGGATGTTCGTGACCATCGAGGCCAATGCCGTGGCCCAAGCGATGAGTAAAAAATTTATAGTCCGGGCCGTAGCCGGCTGTAGTGACTACGTGGCGCGCGGCGTAGTCCACTGTTCCAGATAATTTTCCTTTTCGCGCTGCATCGAGCGCTGCGTCCTGGGCTTTCCTGACGATTTCAAAGGTACGCTGAATTTTTTCCGATGGCTTACCGGAAATGCCGGTTCGCGTTACGTCAGAGCAGTAACCCTCGACTTTGCAACCGTCGTCAATCAGTACCACGTCGCCTTCGCGTAGGGTTTGAGGTTTAACGGTGCCGTGCGGAAGAGCAGCAGCCGCTCCAAACAGCACCAGGGCATCGCCGCGCAAATCCATCTTGGCATATCCAGCTTCGACCAGCGCGGAGACATCGCTCTGCGACATGCCCTCCTTCAGCGAAGCGAATACCGCGCGATAGACGTCGCAAGTTGCCTCGCACGCCAGGCGCATCAAGTCCAGTTCGTGGGCTGATTTAACGCCGCGACAGGCGATAGTGACCGGGTCAGCCGCAGTGAATTCGAAGCCAGGCGCCGCCTGCCGTAGGTGATCGTAAAACGTGAACATGGTGGCTTCTTCGACGCCAATCCTGCCGGTGCGCAGCCTGCGGTCCGCCAACGCGGACGCTGCAAGCTTGGTCGGACTTTCGTCTTCCTGCCAGACGCGCACCTCGGCCGGAATGCGAAGCTGTTCGCGGAAACGGGCCTCTTCGAAACCAGGACAAACCACGACCGGCTCGCCTTTCTGCAGGATCAACAGGCCCAGGAGGCGTTCGCTAGGCCACCAATGCACGCCAGTGAAGTAATAAAGGGAAGTTCCCGGCGCGACGAACAGTGCATCAAGCTGTGGCTTCTGCTCGGCAAGGAGCTGCTGCGCACGGGAAACACGTGTCCGGTACTCGTCTGACGTGATTGGCTTTATGCGGGAGCCTAGCGGTTTTAGCGCGTCGAAACGGGAGGGCAGTGGGCTGTTGCGTTTCCCCTGCGCGAACGTTGCGGTGGGTATGAACGCGGCAAACGTCGCAGCGGACTTAAGAAGTCGCCGCCGGTGTAATGGATGCGTCGCCAAAAAGTCAGTTTGGGTCATAGACCGAGAAGATTGCGTTGTGTCAGGCGGCGGTGTCAAGACATTCCGAGCGCGTCGCAGAGCAGCGTGGCAGCGTCAAAACAAAAAAGGCGCCTGAGTAGCACCTTTTTCGCGAAGCTCGGAAACAATTTTAGACACAAAAAACTTGGCTCCGTGGTCAAAATTGCGTGTCCACGAAGCCAAGTTGTTTAAAAGTTGGGTTGAAGCGTCTTCAAACCGCTTAGAAGACGATCTTGGCGTTAAGTTGTACGACGCGCACAGACGAGTCGAACCCGAGGAAGTTGCCGTACGGGCTGGTTGGCGTGCCAACGGTTGAAGTGACTTGGCCGAATGTTCCGCTGCCTAAATTGTTGTCAGGAAGGTTAAAGTTCGGGTGGTTGAAGACGTTATAAGCTGAAGCGCCGACGCCTAGGGAGAGACGTTCCTTCAGGCGAAATGTCTTATATAGCGACATGTCCATATCAAAGTAATGCGGCCCACGGTACTGATTGCGGGTTTGATTGGACCACGTGCTGTATCCCGTAAATGTTGAAGCACCACTATTGATGTAAGCTGCGGAACTCAAGCAACCAACGGGACTGGCATTAGTATTCACGTTCGATCCGCCACAGGTTGTTTGCACGTTCCCTGCAAGCGGGTAGGCAAATATATCGCCGCCTCCATTTCCGAACGTTCCGCCATTCCAGTTTCCATCGAGAACGGAGAACGGCAAGCCGGACCGCGCGAAGACCTTGCCCGACCATTCCCAGCCACCGATCGCTTGACTGAGGAACTTGTTCGCGAAGTGGAATTTTGGCGTCAATACGTAGTCCGCACTAAAAAGATTGCGGATGTCGTAATCCGAGTTGCCATAATTGTTGGCCCGGAGGCTGATGGGGTTAATTTGTCCCAGGATTGAGTCGCCGTAAGTAAAAATGCCTCCGTTGGATACTTCATCGAGGTTGTGCGAATACGTGTAATTTACGTGCGCCAAGAACCAGCTCGTAAACTGCTCCCGCACGCTAAAGCTAACCCCATTGTAGTTCGAAATAGCGCCGCTTCGAACTTCGGTCACCGTGCCGTAATTTGGCACTACCGGACCACTTTCTGAGACTCCCGGGACCAGCGGATTGCAACTGGCGTCCCCGAACAAGCAGGCGGCGTCGTACGCGTTCGGCCACGCGTTGGTGTAGGGGATATGGATTACGTGGTTGCCGACATAGTTCACTGTCAACGCGGTGTTCCGGCCGACTTGCTGTTGTAATTTCAAGTTCCACTCTTGCGCCTGAGGGGAATGAATGGTGCCGATGATCGTGGTGACCGCAGGCGCCGTAAAGGTGACTCCTTGGGCATTCAGAGTCGCCTTAATTTGATTGTAGCTCTGCGTTATGTCGAACGCAGAAGAAGCTGCTTGGTAAGTGGCCGCAGCGCCCGCTGCCGTAGTGTCGAAGGGCAACGTGCCAGTAGTGGGTCGAACGCGCAACGCAACAGAGGCAGGAGGATTTGCAAGCAGATCATCGACCAGTCCCGCGGCAGGATTGTCGTAGAAGATACCGAAGCCGCCACTGATTACGGTTTTGCTGGAAGCAAGCGGTGACCAGCTGAACGCCACGCGCGGAGACAGATTTAGCTTGTCAGTTCCCTTGTATGCCTGATGCTGGTTGTAAGTGATGTCGCTGCTATACGGAACGGCGCCCGGGTCCGAGCCTGACCCGGCCGCCTGAACGCTGGCTAGAGAAGAGAAGGGACCGCTAAAGTTAGCAAAGCAATTGGTCTGGCATACTGGATTAGAGTTGTGTTCTGCACGCAAAGCCAACGTTAGAGTCAGCCGAGGCAAAACCTTCCACTCATCACTCGCGTAGAAGCCCGTGCCCCACAATGCGACAGGAACGTCCGAGGACAGATTACGGGATCTCCGATACTGAAATGCAACTCCGTCCGCAAATGATTGAAGCCCGTTTTCAGACTTATCCGGTAGCGTGGGAATGTTGTTGAAATAGATGCGGGGTGTATTATAGAAAAAGTTGTGATCACTTACGTCGTAGCGGCGGAAATTGATTCCGAACTTGAGGTTATGCCTGCCGCGATTCAACGAGAAGTCGTCAATGAATTGATACTGGGTGATGTTGCGTCCTTGCGGGAATGCCTCTCCCGAAAAGTTAGGGCCAGTAAAAGGCGCCGATGTAGATTGAAAAATGATTGCATAAGGGAATACGCTGTTGACCAAGCTCGCGTTTTGATTGAACAGAGCTACATAATGGCTTAATGACGCGGTGAAAGCATTCGTAGCGCGAGATCCGAAGATGTGGGTTTCATTGGCTTGTGCGTCCCACGCCGGCTGATTGGAGTTGGCATCGAATCTGTGGTCAAAGGGATCAATTGTCGTGGGCTGTAGACCGTGGTCCACTTTGTAGCGAAAGAAAGCGTTGTCTTTGGCCGTAATCTTTTGATCGACGCGTCCTGCAATGATCCACTCCTTCGCAAAGGCCGTAGGAGTTGTAGTGATACTCTCTGCGCAATTGTCACCTGCTGCGTTGGGTGTAAATCCAGGCAGACTCAAGGAAGCGGAATTGCAAGCAGGTGTGGCTACCGGTATTGGCGTGCCTGCCTTGGCGTTTGCCCATATTCCGAGCATCGATGTGTATGCCGCCGCTTCATTCGGCTGGTTGGCCTGAACATTGGCTAACACCGCCGCTGAGAACGCGGGCGTCGGGATGGTACTGGTGTCGGCGTTAGGCAGAATAAAACGCATTCCTTCGGTATCAATAAAAAAGAACGTCTTGTTCTTGAAGATTGGACCGCCGACGGAAGCCGCCCATTGATTTGCATTTGCGAATGGTCTTGGCTGGGCAGTGGCATTATTAAAGAAATTGTTGGCATTCAGTGCGCGGCCGTTCCAGGAATAAACTGCATTACCGTGGAACTGGTTGGAGCCAGACTTGGTAACGTAGGTAACCTGGGAGCCAATCAACTGGCCGTATTCACCCGAATAAGGATTGGTCGTCACGGTAGCTTCCTGGATTTCGTTCTGGCCGAGGGTGAGGTTGGAAGCACCTGAGTTATTAATGTTGAAGTACGGGTCCATATCGTTCTCACCGTTAATTGTAAAGAGGTTCGAGGTGGCCGGCAGACCATTTGCGGTGAAATTACCGTAACCACCGGTAACGTTGACTACTACTCCAGGCGCTGTGAAAGCGATGTTGGTAATGTCGCTTCCGCCGCTAGGAAGCAATTCCAGCTCTTTCTGCGTAAACGAGGTGGAGCTTCCGGGATCAAGGTTGATGAGCGGAGCAACGCCACTAACTTCAACGGTTTCGCCTTTTTGCGAGGAAAGTTCAAGCTTGAGGTTGGCGACGATTGTCTGGCCAACGATCACGTCCACATCAGTGACTATTTTTGCGAAGCCTGTGCGTTCCAACGTGAGTTCGTAACGGCCCGGCTTCAGCAGGTTGAAGCGGTAAGTTCCATCAGAACCGCTGGTGCTGGACTGAGTCGAACCGGTATCCAAGCTTGTGAGGGTGACGGTAGCCCCTGAAATAACGGCGGCGCTGGGATCAGTGACCACACCACTGATGTCCCCTGCGACCAAGGACTGAGCTTGCCCGACCGACGCACAAGTCAAAAGCGAGAGTAATGCAACCGCTACACCCAACACCCCAGAGCGAGCAGCAGACTGCCAATTTCTAGATCCACCCACGGCAAACCTCCTGTTAAGTTTCATCTAAAATGACTACCCTAAGATATGATTGATATGCGGCTCGGAAGGACAATTCCCAAACCCATCCACACGTTTCCGCCTGCGCCGAGACTGTCAACAAACCAGTTGATAGCCTGTGTCGCCAGGCTTCTATCTCACACTTTAGGCCGTGCGCATCCGAAAACCTAGCGAGCAATTTTAGTGACACTCAATCCAGATGCACGTCTATCGCCAGACTGATATACATAAAGTAGATATAAAGCCAGATATTTCAAGTAGATAAAGAAATAACGCTACGGAACCTTAGACTGTAGCATACATAAGTTTCTAAAATCCATAGATGCTATGGTTCTTCGCAGTCGGTAGACTTCTCTGGGATTGCTTTTTGAACCCTCCGGCGTACTATTCCATCCGGACAGCCAGAATCTCTTTGCCATGAACTCTGGTCTCGATTCCCAGCGGCGGTCGAAGGTCGGAGCCTGCCACGACAGCGCCACGTGCAAGGACGCTTCCGGGGAGTGGGGCGTACTTTAGCGGATCATACAGAGAACGGCTGCAGGGGTTGCCGACCATGGGATGCCGGGCCTGTTGGTAGCCATACTCGGTTCTCAGCTTCTGCAGATCCTCGATATATTCCAATTGGCAGTTCCCGTAGGCGGCCTTCATTGCGACTGACCAGTAACTGGAAGCTTGCGTCGCAGCGCCGGTCGGCAGCCGGACTATCAAGGCAGGCACATTCTCGCCGGTCAAGCGATTGCGAAAATTGAACTGCTTGCCAGCCCAAGGTTTCAGTTCGGATGTGGTAGCGATCACGGGATCCTGTTCGGTGGCCACTGGAACGGAGGCAGTCAGGTCCGGTGCAAGGGCCGGAACGTCTATCTGAGGTGTGGGCGCCTGTGCGGTCTCGGCGTGCCGTGGCTTCGAAAGGATTCTTCCTCCGACAAAGACCGCGATCAGCACCGCTACTAGCCCCGCCATTACCAGCCAGGGCCCCCCAATGCCCGCCGATTTAACCACCGTGGGCGACCCCACTCCGGGAATTTGCGGCATTTCCGCTTTAAACCGCTCGTTAGGTGGCTGGATGGGTTGATCCGGCATGCGCTGCTCTCCGGGCCTCGCTGAAGACGAATGGAATTGCCAACTTCACGGCAATTGTATGCTCGCACGTCTAGCCGAGCAACCTGCAACCATCGATTGGACCGTCTGATGGCATGTTTGTCGCTGTGTTAAAGAGCTCTATTAGTCGAATGGTTACAAAACTCAGCGGAAGGCTTGTCACCGTCGTTCGGTCATTCTACTGTGTAATTGACAACCATCGACCGATTTTCGGATCGGTCAGCGGGAACCCGATGAGCGCTGATCCCAGAGCATCTGCGCGGCAGTTCGTGCGCAGTCTGAACATTCTGCTGAAGTTCGCGCGGCTGTACGAATTTGGCCACGTGCGCACCGCTGCGCAATTTGAGACCACCTGGAAAGAGTTGCGTTCCGCGCTGGATCAAAGCACCGAATCGGGATTGTTGCTAGGCGCGTCCGGTATGCAGATACTGCTGGATGGAGTTCCGTTGGGGGCCGCAGGCGCGGAACGCAGTTTCGCACAATTGCTTTCTTCTTCCGGTATCGCGAGTATTCATTTCGCGCCCACTCTTTCACAGAGTCATTTCGCGCGTTTTGTTCGCGCCTTTCCCAGCGGCAACGCCAAGCCCGCATCACTTGCGGAACAACTCAAGTCTGCGCTGGCCGGCGAAACCGGAATTAAGGTCAACGAGATACGCTACATTGCCGAGGATTCTTCAATCGCGGGGGCCAAAATTGCCGCGAATTTGACGGCCAAGGTGCTCGGCGCGCAGGGAGACAAATTCAAAGATTTTCTGGAGGATCCAAACCGCCTGTTGCAGATGATTCTTGCAGCGGAGGGATCGCGCGGTGGCTCTGGAGGATCAGGTGGCGGAAGCGGCCCGGGATTTGGCGGTGGAAATGGAGTTCCCGGCGGCGGAAGCGGAACAGGAACAGGTTCTGGTGGCGGGGCAGGTCTTCCCGGAGGAAATCTCTGGGATCCGAGCTCTGGATCGAGTTCTGGCTCTGCGCCAGCATCGAGTTCTAGCGGCGGACAGCACAGTTCGGGAGCTGGTGTAGCCCAAAATCCGGCCAACGCATTTCCGGCGCTAACTAGTGCGGTGGCCGCTCTAGGACAGCAGGCGGCGCCGGGAAAATGGCTTACTGCTTCGGCCATGCTGCATTCTACAGCTGAGCCCGGCGATCCACAGTTTGCGGTGGCCGAAGAAGAAGTTCGCTCGATGCTCACCCTATTCGCACAGTTGGGGCGCTCCAGAAAGGAAGGCGGCAGCGGCGGAATGGACGCGAACACATTTCAATCGCGGCTTTCCGCGATGCCCGTGCGCAGCCAGGTAACTTTGCAGCAGGCGCTTGCAGGGCTCGCCGCTCAAGCACCCAACGAAAAACCCGACCGGCCGATGCTGTTGAAGCTTGCCGAACACGTAGCCATCCGCTTCGCGTTGGACAGCTACGAAAAAGGAGAATTGCGCGTCAACGCCGTGAAGCAGTTGCTCGATCGCATGAACTCGGAAATCGAAGGCCTGCGAAAAATTCTAACATCACAAGAAGAGCAGATGGCCAATGCCGGGCTGCAGGTGCAGTCCTATACCGAGTTGCTGGACCAGGAATTCTGGGAGCAGGTGCCGGATGAAAACAAGAAAGAAGTAATGGTTTCGGACGAGGCCTGGTGCGTACCGCCACGGAAAGTCCGCACCTTTCTGGAAGAGATGTTGCGACGTGGCGAGCTGAAAACGGTAAACGAAATATTGATGAAGTATGCTTCCTGTATCGGACTGGAATCGGACGACGCAAGACGCACCACCGCCATCGGTATCGGCGAACTGGCTGAACTTTACGGGAGCGGCGATGGCAGCGCGCTGATTGAATCGATTCGCCGAGTGGGCAATCAACTGGCGGCGGAGCGCGATCCAGAGTTGCAGATGCTGGTGAGTGCGGCCTTCGTGCGGCTGAGCCAGGAAGCGGCTTCAAAACGTTGTTACCCCGCGATGCAGCAGGCCCTGGCTTCACTGGATAGCGTGGAAGCGCAACGGCCTGGCTCCTCGCAGAGTCTGCGGCCGCGCATCGGCGCCGAGGAACGTATCCCGGAATTCGTCGAAGAAAGTTTGCGCTCCGGAGAAATTGCCGACGGCCTTTCCGACATTCTGGTTCTTATGCCCAAGGCCACCTTGCAGTACATTACCAATCGATTTGGCCATTCCGGGTTTCGCGAGGATTGTGAACTTCTCGCCGACATCGTCAAGGGGCTGGGCCAAGAAGCGATTAACCACCTCATCGAGGTTCTGCAAACTTCTCCGGCTAACGAAGCGGCCGAAGTGCTGGGCCTGCTTGGCCAGCTCGAACCGGACACTGTCGCGCGGATTTTGCCGGTGCGGCTCTCGCAGTGGCCGCGGTCGGTGCACGATCGCTGCGTTCGGCAATTGTCGTCCGTTCCTCCGTACCGGCGTGCACAGATTTTGCTGGCAATTTTTGATTCGCTGGACGTTCTCATCCGCCCGCTCGCCCTCGATGAAATCAGCATGACCGGTTCGCCTGACTCGATTCCCAAACTGCTCGATATTGCTTCCAGCGATGGAATCTCGGGCTATGTCCGCTTGAAAGCGGTCGAGGCGCTGGGGCGCTTGCGAGCCTCTGCAGCAAATCCGGTGCTGCAAACGATATTGGAGGCGCGGCAGGTTTGGCGTTGGCAGTATCCTTCTGAGCTTCGTGTGGCCGCCGCGCAATCTCTCCTGCGGATCGATCCGATGGTCGCAATGGGAAGAATTACCGCCGCCGGATTCGAAAAGAGAGATCTGGTCCTCGAACCGATTGATCCTGAGACAGGAAGCTCCGTGCTTCGCCAGCGGCGCTACGCACGCTTGAAACTGAGCCGAAATCTTATTTTGACTACCACCAACCTTCGCGAGAATTTCAGGCTCAATGTCCCAGAGCTAAATCTCGGCGGTGGAATTGGCGCCGGAGAACGGCATCTTGCACCGGGAACGCTGGTCACACTGAAGCTCACGCAAGGTGTTCGCACCATTAAGGCGCAGGCGATTGTACGCGGTGCGCGTCCCCAAGCCATGGCCTTTGAGTTTGTGGATATGGATCTGGAAGACCGTGCCCGGCTGCGCAAAATTCTTCTCGACCTGGGTGGACTGCCGCAAGCTTCGAACGTTTCCAGCCGAACCAGGCGCCGCGGCCGGATTGCGATAATGAAATAGGCGGCTGGCTTCCTTTTAACCTGAGATTTTCGCGAAGAAATCCGCCCAATTACCTCCCGATTGGCACGTCCAGCGCGAAACCGTTACAATTACGGTTTGTGCGAAGTGCATCGGGCGTAGCTGTCTGCCCGCAGCACTTCGCTTAGCTCGCGGAGAAACGGCAAAAACACGCCATGGACGTAGCCAAAATACTTGACCGCGTCGTCGCAAAGTTCATTGGAACCAAGCACGAACGCGACATCAAGAAACTTCAGCCCATCGTCGCCGCCATCAATGCCCAAGAAGCGGAAACGCAGGCGATGTCCGACGATGCGCTAAAGGCGCAATTCTTAAAGCTGAAGGACGAAGTTCAAGCGCGCCTCAAAGATGCCGACGCTGCCGAAGCCGGATATCGAGACATTCTGCAGGCTGCGTTCGAGCCTGCCATCGTGCCGGCATTTGCTCTGGCACGCGAAGCCGGCCGCCGCTTTTTGAACATGCGTCATTTCGACGTGCAATTGATCGGCGGACTGGTTCTGCACGACGGCAAAATCGCGGAAATGAAGACTGGAGAAGGGAAGACCCTGGTTGCGACTCTTCCCGCAGTGCTAAATGCGTTGGCCGGCCGCGGCGTACACATCGTTACCGTCAACGATTATCTGGCGCGCCGCGACGCTGAATGGATGAGTCCGCTGTATCGGGGCCTGGGTATGAGTGTCGGCGTCATCGTGAACGATCTCGACGACGTGCAGCGCCGCGCGGCATACGGCGCGGACATCACCTACGGCACCAACAACGAATACGGTTTTGACTACCTGCGCGACAACATGAAGTACGACATCACGCACTGCGTGCAGCGCGGCCATCAATTCGCCATCGTCGATGAAGTGGACTCGATTTTGATCGACGAAGCACGCACTCCGTTGATCATCTCCGGTCCCGCGGAGGAATCCACCGACAAGTATTACCGCATCGACAAAATTATTCCCAAGCTGATCCAGGAAATAGACTACACGCTGGACGAAAAGCATCGCCAGGCTACCTTGACCGAAGAAGGCGTCAGCAAGTGTGAGCGCATGTTGGGGCTCGGCAACATGTACGACCCTGCGCACATGGAGCTGATTCACCACGTTTATCAAGGCCTGCGCGCGCACACGCTTTACAAGCGCGATGTCGATTACGTCGTGAAAGACGGCGAAGTCATCATCGTCGACGAATTTACCGGGCGCCAGATGCCCGGACGCCGCTGGTCGGACGGCTTGCACCAGGCCGTGGAAGCCAAAGAGGGCGTGAAAATCGAGCGCGAAAATCAGACCCTCGCGACCATCACTTTTCAGAATTATTTCCGCATGTACAAGAAGCTTTCCGGTATGACCGGTACTGCGGAAACCGAAGCCTCCGAATTCGATAAAATTTACAAGCTGGACGTGGTGGTTATTCCGACCAATCGCACTCTAATCCGCATCGAAAATCCCGACGTTGTGTACCGCACCGAAAAAGAAAAATTCGAGGCGGTTGTGAACGGAATTATGCAGGAAGACAATTCCTTCGCGCACGGAATCAAGCACTATCACCAGCGGGGCCAGCCGGTGCTGGTCGGAACCATCTCCATCGAAAAATCGGAAACCATTGCGGAAATCCTCAAGCGCGCCGGCGTTCCTCACGAAGTGCTCAACGCCAAACAGCATGAGCGCGAATCAAACATCGTGGCCCAGGCCGGACGCAAAGGCGCGGTCACTGTGGCCACCAACATGGCCGGACGCGGAACCGACATTCTTCTCGGCGGAAATCCGGAAGCCATGACCCGCGAGTATTTCTTGAAGAATCGCCTGGCGATGCCGTATGCGCAAGCCCCTGCGGTGATTCCGGCGGAAACACAGAGTCCTGACGGCGACACCGCACCGTCCGCTGTGCCAATGGTACTTTTTCAGCATGAAGGCAAAATTTTTCAGGTTCCGGTAGATCAGTGGAAACCAATCTTCGAACAATTTGCGCAGCAGTGCAAAGCGGAACACGACGAGGTGGTCGCGCTCGGGGGACTCCATATTCTCGGTACTGAACGCCACGAAGCCCGCCGCATTGACAACCAGCTGCGCGGACGCGCCGGCCGCCAAGGCGACCCCGGTTCTTCGCGTTTTTTCCTGTGCCTTGAAGACGATTTGATGCGCATTTTCGGTGGCGAGCGCGTGAAAGCGCTGATGTTTCGCCTGGGAATGACGGAAGGCGTGCCCATCGAATCAAAATTGATCTCGCGTCGCATCGAGACCGCGCAGAAATCCGTCGAAGCGCAGAACTTCGATGCGCGCAAACATCTTCTCGAATACGACGACGTGATGAACAAGCAGCGCGAAACCATTTATGGCATTCGTCGTTCCGCACTGGAAGGGAAGGATCAGCGCGACTACGTCATAGGCATCGCCGAGGACATCGCTCGCGAACTGGTTGATACCTATTGCGCTCGCGAGCTGCATCCGGACCAATGGAATATCACGCAATTCCTGGCCGAGGTGAACAGCGAATTCGGCATTGATGCCAAAGCCGTTGGTGCCGATCCCGCTGCGCTGAATCACGATCAACTTTCCGACGCTATCGCTGAAGCGGTCGCCAAGAAATACGCGGACAAGGAAACGCAGCTTACCCCGGACCTGATGCGCTGGCTCGAACGGCGCATTATTTTGGATGTTGTCGACGGCCAGTGGAAGGATCATTTGTTGTCGCTCGATCACCTGAAGGAAGGCATCGGTCTGCGTGGATACGGACAAAAAGATCCGCTGGTCGAATTCAAGAAGGAAGCGTTCATCCTGTTTGAAGACATGATGACGCGCATCGATAACGAAACCATTCGTTATCTCTATAACGTGCAGGTGCAGATGGAAGGGAATCAGGCGGGCCCGGGCGGACCGCAGCCTGAAGGCGGTGGAGGCCCCAGGCAGCCGGTACCTGTTGGCCCCAGGCCTTCTCGGCCCTTCGCCGCCGCGGCTAGCGCCGCTGCTCGCGTTGCGGACGAAGCTCCGCCTCAGCTTCCCGCTTTTGCGCGCGAAATGGAACGCAAACAGCAGCGCCAGGAAAAAGAGATGCAGTATCAATCCGGCGCGGCGCAAGCCGAAGCGCCGAAGCCAGTTCGCGTCGGAGCAAAAGTCGGACGCAACGATCCGTGTCCATGCGGCTCCGGAAAGAAATACAAGAAGTGCCACGGGTTAAGCGCTTGATTGATTTTATGTAGCAGCGGCTTTATGCCGCTGCGGTTTGCCCGTCATGGGGCGGGGAATATGCCGCCGGTAGAAAGCGCGGAAGAGCAGCGGGATAAACCCGCGGCTACAGAGTTCCTCGCCGGGCATTGCAGTAGCGTCGTGGTTCCGAGCGAGGGAATCTCTCTTCGATCTCGGCAGAGAGAAAGGGTCATCGCATGCCTCCAGGTCCAGCAGCACAGCAAATGCCCGAACGCCAGCCAATTCCCGGCGTAAAGAATCTCGTCGCCGTCGCCAGCGGCAAAGGCGGCGTCGGCAAAACCACCGTCGCCGTAAATCTCGCGCTGGCTCTCGTAAAGCTGGGCCACAAAGTCGGCCTGATCGACGCCGACGTCTACGGTCCAAACGTGCCGATCATGCTTGGCACCAATCAGGAGCCGCTCGCCACCGCCGATCGCCGCATCATTCCCATCGAAATTTCCGGCCTGAAAATGATTTCCATGGGTCTCCTGAATCCAGGCGACAAGCCGATGATTTGGCGTGGCCCGATGCTGCACGGAGTAATCACACAATTTCTGCGCAGTTGCGAATGGGGCCAACTCGATTATTTAATTATCGATTTGCCGCCCGGCACCGGCGACGTGCAGCTCACGCTGATTCAAACCGTCGCGATTTCAGGCGCGGTGGTTGTGACCACGCCCTCCACTGTGGCTCTCGCCGATGTCCGCAAAGCCATCGAAATGTTTCGTCAAGTGAATGTGGAAGTCTTGGGCGTAGTCGAAAATATGAGCACTTTCGCCTGCCCGCACTGCGGCAAGCCGGTGGATATTTTCGGTCACGGCGAAGGCGCGAAAACCGCGCATGCTTACGGAGTTCCGCTCCTCGGTGAAATCGAAATCGATCCGCGCATCCGCGTCGGCGGCGACACCGGGAAACCGGTCGCGATCCTCGGCGAAGACGCTGCCGCCGCCAAAAGTTTGTATGGTGTTGCCCACGCCGTCATCGCACGCCTCGGCGAGCTGGGGTCTTCAACACTCGGTCCTTCCGTACAAATCGATTGACGCTAGCCGGCTTCGACTAACGCCATCTGGCTTTATTGTTTTGCTCTTTGTGGTTGGAGCTCTTTTTGGAACCGAAGCTTTTGTGGTCCGAGTTCTTGCGGGTCGGAGCTTTAGCTCCGACATTAATGGCTTGAGAAATTAGAGGCTTTAGCCCGTGAAGAAACGCTTTGCTTCCACCAATCATTTTTCTTTGAACCAGAAGCTACTTTCGGCTATACTCCGCAGTGGATTTATCCAGGCAAGAGCGACAGTGCGGCAACCCAGTTGCCGCATTTTCTTTTTGCGGATGCAAAACGGACCCAAAATTCTCAGGCCACGTTGGTCAGAAAGTGTTTCTCGTAACCCTTTTAGAATCAACAGTTGCAAGAAGGGTATCAACACAAAAGACTTTAAGGTCCTTTATAATCAGCAGTTACGAAAAACCAGGGGGCGTGGCCTCAGTGCAATTCCGCCCTTGGATTTTTTTCAACCTCAACTTGCGATGACTCGCCAGCCTGACATTCGCCCATACTGCGGCAAACACCCGCAGATTGCCGCATCGGCGTATATCGACTCGACGTCCGTGGTGATCGGCGACGTGGTGATTGGCGAAGACTCGAGCCTGTGGCCGCTGTGCGTTGTCCGCGGCGACGTGAATTACATTCGCATCGGCGCGCGCACCAATATTCAGGACGGCTCGATTTTGCATGTGATGAAGGACGAGTATCCGCTGATTCTCGGCGACGACATCACCGTCGGCCACTCCGTCACGCTGCATGGCTGCACAATCGAGTCGCGCTGCCTGATCGGCATGCGCGCCACAATTTTAAATGGCGTAGTCGTCGGCGAAGGCAGCATCATTGCGGCTGGCACTCTGCTCACCGAGCGCACGGTAATTCCTCCACGCAGCCTCGTCGTGGGTGCGCCCGGAAAAGTAAAGCGCCAGCTCACCGCCATCGATCAGGCGACGATTGATCGCTATGCGCAGCGCTACGTCGAATACAAGAATATTTATCGCGAGGAAGTGAATAGTGGCTCGTGACTGGGACTGGTGGCTCGTGACGTGTGTCTTGTTGAGCGTCCACCCAGTCAAAGTTTTCATTCCGAGTGAAGCGAGGAATCTGCTTTAGATTTAGATCATGTCGAACAAATCCAAATTCCAAGCCATCCGCGGAACGCGCGACCTTCTGCCGCCCGAAACCGCTTTGTGGAACCACGTCGAAGGGACCGCGCATAGCGTCTTTGGCGCATTTGGCTTTGGCGAAATTCGTCCTCCCATCTTCGAGTCGACAGAATTATTCGCCCGTGCTGTTGGCGGTGAAACGGACATTGTCTCTAAGGAAATGTATACATTCCCAAATGCAACAGGCCTTGCCGCAAGGGTTCGTGAGATTGAGCGGGTCGGCCAAAGCGCGAGCGAAATGGGCGAACTTGCGGACATGTTGCCGGAAGCTGAAATGCTAAGCCTTCGTCCGGAAGCTACCGCCTCGGTCTGCCGCGCGTACATCGAGCACAATATGCAGCAGCTTCCACAACCAGCGAAGTTGTATTACATAGGCCCAATGTTCCGGCGCGAACGACCGCAAAAGGGAAGATATCGGCAGTTTTACCAGATTGGCGCGGAAGTTCTTGGCGGAAACGACGCTCCTGCGGTTGACGCCGAAGTCATCGAAATGGTGATGACATTTTTCGATCGCGTCGGACTTAGCGGCCTTGAACTCGACATCAATTCGATAGGGCACAACGCGCCCGATTGTCGCCCTGCCTACGTCCAGAAATTAAGAGCCGCGCTGGAACAGGTGAAAGACAAACTCGGCGCGGATAGCCAGCGCCGCATCGAAAGCAATCCGCTGCGCGTGCTCGACTCCAAGCTCGAACATGAACAGCCGATCATCGCGACGCTGCCGCACATCGCCGATCATCTGTGCGCGGACTGTGCCGCTCACTATGCCGCGGTAAAACGCCAACTGGAACTTCGCGGAGTTTTCTTCGAGGAAAATTGGCGGCTGGTGCGCGGGCTCGACTACTACATGCGCACGACATTCGAGATTACCGCCAAGGGGCTCGGCTCGCAGAACGCGGTTTGCGGCGGCGGCCGCTATGACGGTCTTGTGGAATTGCTCGGCGGCCCACCAACAAAAGGCATCGGCTTCGCGATTGGCGAGGACCGCCTGATCCTCTCGCTGCAGGAGAGCGGCAAAGGTGCGGCGCCGCAGGGCCGCGATGTGTATATCGCCTGGATGGGCGAACGCGCATACGCCACCGCTGTGCGTGCAGCAAAAGATTTGCGCAACGCGGGATTCAGCGTCGAGTTGCCTCCAACCGAACTGAAATTCGGCAAAGCGCTCGAGCGCGCCGACAAGCTTGGCTCGCGCTACGCCCTCATCCTCGGCGATAATGAAGTCTCCGAAGGCTCCTGGACGTTGAAAACGTTGGCCGACGGCAGGCAGCAAAAGTTCACAGAGCCAGAACTACTGGAATTTTTGAAAAGCCTAAAAGTAAGCGGCGAGCGACCGTGAATTCGTAGTGGCCGGCCTTCAGGCCGGCTCCTTTGATTTGCACTCCGAAAGGGAACTACATGGTGTTGGACTATCTCGGTAATCTGAAGCGCACACATTATTGCGGAGCGCTTCGCGCATCCGACGCCGGCAAACCGGCCGTCGTTCTCGGCTGGGTAGCGCGCCGCCGCGACCTCGGCAATTTATTGTTCCTCGATGTGCGCGACCGCACCGGAATCGTCCAAGTTGTCTTCAATAAAGAGACGCAGCCCGAAGCTCACGCCAAAGCCGAACAGGCGCGCAGCGAATTCGTGGTCGCAGTCGAAGGCAACGTTGTGCAGAGGCAAAAGGCCAATCCCGAACTGGCTACCGGCGAAGTTGAAATGAACGCGACCAAGCTGCATATTCTGAATAATTCCAAGACGCCGCCGTTCCCGATTGAAGACCACATCAACGCCGCGGAAGAGACGCGTCTGCGCTTTCGTTATCTCGATTTGCGCCGCCCCAAGCCGCACGCCAACCTCGCGCTGCGCCACAAAATAATACTGGAAATTCGCAAAACCATGGACGCAATGGGTTTTATCGAAGTGGAAACGCCGATGCTGACGCGTTCCACGCCCGAAGGCGCGCGCGATTATCTTGTGCCAAGCCGCGTGCATCACGGCCAGTTCTACGCGCTGCCGCAGTCGCCGCAAATTTTCAAACAGATTCTGATGATTGGCGGACTCGACCGCTACTTCCAAATCGTGAAGTGTTTTCGCGATGAAGATTTGCGCGCCGACCGCCAGCCGGAATTTACGCAACTCGACTTGGAAATGTCTTTCCCTCGCCAGGAAGATATTTTTCAGGTCATCGAGCAGGTGATGCTGCGCGCCTGTGCAGTTGCCGGAATCAAGACGGAAGCGCCATTTCCGCACATGCTTTATAAAGACGTGATTCGCAAGTACGGCAGCGACAAACCCGACATGCGTTTCGGGATGGAACTGCACGAAGTAAGTTCATATTTTCCGCCGGAAGCCAACGAAAAACTGCAAATCGAAGGTAACGTGTTCGCGCTAGCCGCGCCCGGTGCTGCGGGCTATTCACGCAAGCAGCTAGACGAGTTGACCGAAAAAGCCAAGGGGCTTGGCGCTCGCGGCGCTTATTTTGTCAAAGTCGCAGCCGACGGATTGACTTCCACAGTCGAAAAATTGATCGGCGTAGGAAACGTAAAAAAACTTGCTGAAGCTTGCGGCGCAAAAACCGGCGATCTGGTTGTCGCCATTTCCGCGAAAAAACAAATCAAGGGTACGGAAGCTGCTGCCCTGATCGCCGGACAGTTGCGCCTGCAACTCGGCGAAGCGCTTGGCGCAATTGACAAAACACAATGGAAATTTCTTTGGATTACCGGATTTCCGCTATTCGAGTGGAGCGAAGCCGACAAGACTTGGGTTAGCGCGCAGCATCCTTTCACCGGAATCGTGGACGAAGATCTCGAGAAACTCGAAACCGCCCCGTGGGAAGTGCGTTCGAAAGGCTACGACCTCGTTCTCAACGGTTACGAACTTGGCTCCGGCAGCATTCGAATCCATCGCCAGGATATTCAGGAGCGCCTCTTCAAAGCACTCGGCCTCAGCGAGGAACAGCTGCGCAAGCGCTTCGGTTTTTTTCTGGACGCACTCACTTACGGCACGCCGCCCCACGGCGGTATCGCCCTCGGCATCGACCGCGTGGTTATGCTCCTTGCTGGAGAAAAATCCATTCGCGAGGTCATCGCCTTCGGCAAAACCACCGCCGCCGTCGATCTCATGGCCGAATCGCCATCCGACGTGGACCGGGCGCAACTTGAACAATTGGGAATTGAAACCACAAAGCGATGAGAATCCTCCGTATTTGCGGGAAATTGCATGTTTGAGATGATCGCTTTTTTCTTTTCCGAAGTATGGAATCATCGTAAGAACCGATTTATCGCCGTTGGCGGAATAGCCGTCTTGTTCGTCGGAATAATGCTGTGGTTAATCAAGCTACCGGGGGTGCCGGATTGGTTGCTTAAGTCCTTGGCTTTCTGTACTGGGTTTTTCGTCATTGCGACGTTGACAATGATGGTCTCTTACGCCGCAAAGTTCATGATTCCCGGCGTGACGTGGCTCATCAGGACTTCAATCGCTCAAGTTCGTGGAAACGGATATAGGGCAGTCGAAGTCTCCGGCAGCGGCGGGACGGTTTGTGGGCATCTCAAGCCCTCGCAAAAAGAGGACGTCAAAAAAAGCCAGCAATAGAAATGAAACCATAAAATGAGCCGCATTCGCATCCTTCCGGAAGCTGTTGCCAACAAGATTGCTGCTGGCGAGGTGGTCGAGCGCCCGGCATCGGTCGTGAAAGAGCTGCTCGAAAATGCGCTGGACGCAGGCGCGACGACCATTCGCGTCGAAATTGAATCTGGCGGCAAGCGCATGATTCGTGTGATTGACGACGGTCATGGCATGACGCATGATGATGCGCTACTGGCGTTCGAACGCCACGCCACCAGCAAACTGCGATCCGCCGACGATTTGCTGTCTATCGCTACGCTCGGTTTTCGTGGTGAAGCGCTTCCCACCATCGCCGCGGTCTCGCGTTTGTTGCTCGAATCACGCGATGCAGCCGAAGCCGAAGGCACGCGCATCGAGTTTGCCAACGGCAAGTTGCTAAGCGTGAAGCCAGCGGGGCTGCCCGCTGGCAGCACTCTCAGCGTCGCCGATCTTTTCTATTCCGTTCCTGCGCGCCGCAAGTTTCTGAAGTCCGATACCACCGAGCTGGGCCATATCGCTTCGCTCGTCACCCACTACGCGCTGGCGAATCCTGATAAACAATTCGTTCTATCCACAACGACCCAAACAATTATCGACTGTGCGCCGGTGGAAAAACTTGCCGATCGCGTTTATCAACTCTTTGGCCGCCAGGCTCTTGATGAGCTCATCGAAATTCCTGCTGTCGCCGCGCCGTTTCGTTCCGCCATCACCGAGCCTGCGCTCGATCGTGAAGAAGAGAAGGCCACGCTCACCATTTCTGGCTTCACGTCGCGGCCGGAAATTCAGCGCCCCAATCGCAATGGCATCTATATTTTCGTGAATAAGCGGCTGGTTCGCGATCGCTTGATCCTGCACGCCATTCACGAGGCCTATCGCAATATTCATCCGCACGCAATTTTCCCGGCAACTCTGCTTTTCCTAGAAATGCCGTGCGACGAAGTGGACGTCAACGTTCACCCGGCAAAAATCGAAGTACGTTTCCGTCGCACGCAATTTGTTCACGATGCCACGCGCGACGCGATTCGTCAGGCGCTGATGAGCGCGCGCCCAATCGCCAGCTTCGCCGTCGCAGCGGGAACCGCCGTGCCGCCGCGGCCGCAAACCAATCCTCCTTCCTGGACTGGCGCCGGTTCTTCGCTCACGCCGATCACTCCTGCTCCGGCCGGCTCCGGCATTCCGCACGCAGTGATTCCGGAAGAGATCGGTCTGGGTAGCGGCGTCGGCTCCGACGGAGGTTTCGATCTTTCCTCGGCTGCAACGCAGCCGGTCGAGCAGCGCTTTGCGTTCGAACCGGGCTCGTCATTTAACGGAAGTGCAAGCGTGGATGCGCCGCCGCTCGCGCTGTCCGTGTCCGCCGCTTCCAACTGGATGGCAAATCTTGCCGGCGGCAATGGCGATCAGCCCGCCTCGCTCCCGCATCCGGATCAAATTGCCGACCTCAAACCACTCGGTCAGGTAAGCTCCAGCTTCATCATCGCGGTGAACAGTCAGGGCCTCTGGATCGTGGACCAACACGTCGCGCACGAGCGCGTGCTGTTCGAACAGCACCTGGAAGCACGCCGGGCCGGTAAAGTGGAATCGCAGCGCATGCTCATGCCCATGGTCATCGAGCTGTCGCCGCGCCAGATTGTCACCTACGAAAAAATCGCCGAGGAACTTGCCGCAAATGGATTCGAAGTTGAGCCCATGGGCCCGCGCAGCTTTGCGATACAGTCCATGCCTGCCGGAATCATTCCCAGCGACGCCGAAAAACTGCTTACTGAAATTCTCGACGGCATCGAACGCGAAAACGTGGCAATCTCCATCGAAACGCTGCAGGCGAAAATTGCCGCGTCCACGGCTTGCCATGCGGCAATCAAAATAAATATGCCACTCGATCAAACTAAGATGGAATGGCTGCTCGGCGCACTGGCCAAAACCGATTGTCCGATGAGCTGCCCGCACGGCCGTCCGGTAGTGCTGCGCTATTCCGTAAAGGAAATCGAGCGAGCGTTTCATCGGATTTGAAAAAGTGGCCTCGCGACGAATGGTGCAAACGAGTGGCGATACGTGCGCCGAGGCTGATAAACTCTTCGGGGTTTTCCAGCCTTACTTAGTACTGAAAACTGACTACTGTTCCTGATTACTTATAACTTTCTTCGCCGAGGCATTCGTGACCGATTCGCAGAAAACGGCAGTCATTTTCGGCCTGGCCAACAAGAGGAGTATCGCCTGGGCCATCGCGCAAAAACTGCAGGAGGCCGGCTGGCGGCTGGCCATCTGTTACCAGAACGAACGTCTCGAACAAGAAGCCCGGGACTTGATTGCTGATCTGCCGAGCGCGGTAGGCTTCATGTGCGATGTTTCATCCGATGATCAGATCGGCAAGCTCTTTGGTGAACTGAAATCCAAGTACGGCACATTGCATGGAATTGTCCACAGCGTGGCGTTCGCTCCGGCCGAGGAATTAAAGGGCGAATTTGTAAACACCACGCGTGAAGGATTCCGCATCGCGCACGACATCAGTGTTTATTCGCTGGTCGCGGTCTCGCGCGCTGCCGCGCCATTGATGATCGAAGGCGGCGGCATCGTGACCATGTCGTACTTCGGCGCGGAAAAAGTTGTGCCGCGCTACAACGTGATGGGCGTCGCAAAGGCGGCACTCGAAGCCAGTGTCCGCTACCTGGCGTCCGATCTGGGGCCAAAGGGAATTCGCGTCAACGCCATTTCCGCCGGACCGATAAAGACTCTGGCCGCGCGCGGTATTTCCAACCTTGGTGAAATGCTCAAAGCCCACGCCGAACGAGCTCCGCTCAAGCGCAACGTGGACCCCGCGGAAGTTGGCAGTACCGCTGCTTTCCTGCTCTCCAACGCCGGCTCTGGCATCACCGGAGAAACCATTTACGTGGATTGCGGCTACAACATCATGGGTTATTAGCGGCCGCGCTTTGCAGCGGAAAACAAAAACTCCTTCACGGCTTTTTCACATAACGGCTATGAAAAAACTCACTATCGCCATCGACGGACCCGCAGGCTCGGGCAAGAGCAGTGTCGCTCGCCTGGTCGCGCAGAAACTCGGCTATAAGTATCTGGACAGCGGCGCGATGTACAGGGCGCTTGCACTGAATGCGCTGCAGGGCGGCGGCATTGCACTTTCATCGGAACACGAGCTTGTGGCTCTCGCTCGCGATACCCACATTGAACTGCGTCCCGTGCCTCCCACGCTGCACGACCCATGCATTCATAATCAGGTATTCCTTGATGGCGTGGATGTAACGCAGTCGATTCGCACCAATGAAGTGGCGCAAGCCGCCTCTCGCGTTGCCACCGTGCCCGGGGTGCGCAAGATTCTTGTCGCGGAACAGCGGCAAGCGGGAGCTGGCGGTGGCGTGGTGATGGAAGGCCGCGACATCGGAACGGTCGTGTTTCCTAATGCCGAGTTGAAGATCTTTCTGGAGGCCACTCCGGAAGCGCGCGCCGAACGCCGTTCGAAGGAGCACCTCGAAAAAGGCGAACAGGTGGATGTCGCAAAAGCACTGGAAGAAATTCACCAACGCGACCAGCGCGATACCGAGCGCAGAGTCTCACCGCTGGTGCGAGCAGCGGACGCCGTTCTAGTGGACAACACCGCCATGGACGTCGAAGAGACCGCGCGGCTTATCGTTCAGTTAGCCCGCGAACGCGAGGCCCGACTCAGCAAGGATGCCGGCGTCGCCTGATGCGCTTTTCAAGCTTCGGCGCCTTGGAGCCTGTCATCACCGGCTTTTTTCTCGTTCCATTCGTCGCGGCAGTGATCAACACGTGAGCGCGGTCGCCCGCGTGCTCGCCGCCTCAAACAATCCGGGATCGCGTCTTCCGAATAACCGGAATTTTTGGCTATGCTTGACAACTCGTTCCAATCCGCCTTCTCGTATGTAGACAATGTTTCATAGACATTCCCAAACGCGCCTCCAGCCCCACTCAGTGCAGTGTAAATTTTGGCGGATAACGACAGCTCGGCCAGGACTTGCGGCATTGGGCGGTCCAGCAGCGCATCCGCGGTCGATAGCAAGCCCATCAGGAACAACTCCGATGAATGGAGAGTCCAAGCGGCCGCGCCAGTTCTTGGCAAAAATAAGCGCGGGTCAGAGCGGCGCGGATCAACCCCGCATCGTTTCTCGCTCGTCGGCCGCCGCGAGTTTTTGCCTATCTAGCAGCAGAAAATCCGCCTTCGCTGCCAGCGGAGGCTGCTCTTTTTTGCCTGCCCATCCTGCAAGCGCCACCCGGTAGCCCGCCGTCTCCAGGTTCTCGCATGCCAGGATCACTTCAGCGGTGCAGGGAACTGAATCCGCGATCTCGATTACCGCCTTGGTGCGAGGAAGGATCAGTGCGACGCCGCTCAATAATTCTTGCTCTCCGAGCGAAACGAGTACCAGTGCGTTCGCCGTCAGCGTTCCCCAGTGAAACACCATAGTGGACGCATCGACCAGATACGCGGCAGAAGATCGGCTCGCTTCGCCCACGCCGGATTGTTCTGCACGAAATCGCAGGGCATATCCGAACAGGGTCAGGTTGTCTTTTAGAATTGCTTGCCTGGCAATGAAGGGTTCGAACACACAGCCTCTCTTTTTCCGCGGAGAGGCGCGGACAGTGCAGATTATGCAGCTCGAGAGGTGAGCGAACGGGAAGGGGTTAAATCAAGAACTACTGTACTACACTAGGTTCCGGTCGGGGTTGACATTGATGCCAAAAATTCCCCGTTGGACTTCGTTTTGGTCAAACGGCTGAGCAACAGTTCCATCGCTTCTACGGTCGAGAGCGGGCTCAAGACTTTACGCAGCACCCACACGCGGCTGAGTTCATCGGGCGGCAGCAACAGTTCGTCCTTGCGCGTTCCGGAGCGTTGAATATCGATGGCCGGGAAGACGCGCTTATCGGCGAGCCGGCGATCTAGATAAATTTCCATGTTGCCGGTACCCTTAAACTCTTCGAAGATGACGTCGTCCATGCGGCTGCCGGTGTCGATCAGCGCGGTGGCGATGATGGTCAGCGAACCCCCTTCTTCCACATTGCGAGCGGCGGCAAAGAATCGGCGCGGGCGTTGCAAGGCATTGGCGTCAATACCGCCGGAAAGAACCTTGCCCGACGGCGGAGTGACCGCGTTGTAAGCGCGCGCCAGGCGGGTGATGGAGTCCAGCAGCACTACCACGTCGCGCTTGTGTTCAACGAGACGCTTGGCTTTTTCCAGAACCATTTCCGCCACTTGGATGTGCCGCTGTGGAGCTTCATCAAACGTCGAGCTGATAACTTCGCCTTTTACCGTGCGCTGCATGTCGGTAACTTCTTCCGGGCGCTCGTCAATCAGCAGCACGATCAGCGCAACTTCCGGATGATTGGTGGTCACGGAATTGGCGATGGATTGCAGCATCATGGTCTTACCGGTGCGGGGCGGGGCATTGATCAGCCCGCGCTGGCCCTTGCCGATGGGATTCAGCAGGTCCAGAACCCGTCCGGTCATGTTGTCCTTGGAGGTTTCCATCTTCAAACGACCTTGCGGATACAGCGGCGTCAGGTTGTCAAAGAAAATTTTGTTGCGCGCAACTTCCGGGTCTTCAAAGTTGACTGCTTCCACTTTGATTAGCGCGAAGTAGCGTTCGCCGTCTTTCGGAGGACGAACTTGTCCGGAGACGGTGTCCCCGGTGCGCAGGTCGAACTTGCGGATCTGCGATGGCGAAACATAAATATCGTCCGGGCCCGGCAGGTAGTTATATTCCGGCGCGCGGAGAAATCCGAATCCGTCTGGAAGGCATTCCAGCACGCCCTCCGAGAAGATGAGCCCGCTCTTTTCGGTCTGGGCACGAAGGATCTGGAAGATCAACTCCTGCTTGCGCATGCCGCTGGCGCCGGGAACGTTGAGCTCCTTGGCGATCTTTGCCAGGTCGGTGATGTTTTTTTCTTTGAGTTCGGCAAGGCTGATGCTGATTTGATTATTGGTTTCTGCAGTTTCTTTAGCCATATGTCCTTAACTTCGTAGTTTTTGAGTGTTGAAGAGTTCCTGTAACAGAGATTGTTTTCTCGGGATGGATTACCGCGTCTGGCGGCGCAGCGTTTTATCCCAGGGTTCGCAAGTACAACTTGCTTCTCTAAGGGTTTGCAACGACCCTTAAACCCTGAAACACCGCCCGCCAAAATGGGCAAACCGTGTGATTGGCAACTTTCGTGTCCCGCGTGGATTCTTTCTTGCACCCGAAGTGGGAACCTCGGGCAATGCGGGAATCGTTAGTTGGTCAAACTCGAGTCTTTCTCAGCTCCGCCGACAAACCCTTCCGCAACCGGCGTAACGGCGTCGTGTTCTATGGGCACAATCGCCCGCTCAAGCGCGATCTGTAAAACCTCATCCATCGTCTCAACCGGGTGCACTGTCAGGCTTGCGAGGATCTCCTGCGGGATGTCCGGCAGGTCTTTCTCATTGTCCTTCGGAACCAGTATGGTACGCAAGCCCATTCGGTGGGCGGCCAGCAATTTTTCCTTGATGCCCCCAATGGGCAATACTTTGCCGCGCAGCGTGATTTCGCCGGTCATCGCCACGTCGCAGCGCACGGGGATTCTTGTCAGCGCGCTCACAATGGAAGTGCAAATCGTGATGCCGGCGGATGGACCGTCTTTCGGGATTGCGCCTTCCGGCACGTGCAAGTGAATATCAAGAGTACGATAGAAATCCTTCGGCAAACCGAATTGCGCCGAGCGCGACCTGATGAAACTCATGGCGGCCTGCGCCGATTCCTGCATTACGTCGCCGAGTTTGCCCGTCAGCGTCAGGCGTCCTTTGCCTTCCATCAGCGTTGCTTCCGTGGCCAGCACCGTTCCGCCAACTTCGGTCCACGCCAGGCCGGTGGTCAGGCCGATTTCATTGTGCTTCTCCAGCCAGAATTCGCGGTATTTCAAGATGCCCAGATATTCGCCGACATTCGCTGGCGTAATCTCGACTCTGACGGTCTCGGCACCGTCGGTTACCACTTTGCGAGCCACCTTGCGCGCGACGTTCTGAATCTCGCGCTCCAGGCTGCGCACACCCGCTTCATGCGTGTAGTGCCGGATAATATCCAGCAGTCCTTCATCCTGGAAACTTAGATTTTCTTCGCTCAGTCCGGTCGCTTCGCGTCCCCGCTTCACTAGAAACCGCTTGGCAATTTCCAGCTTTTCCTGTTCCGTATAACCTGCCAGCCGCAATATTTCCATGCGATCCTGCAACGGCTGAGGAATGGTGTGCAGCACGTTGGCGGTGCACACGAACATGACCTTCGATAAATCGTATTCCACGTCCAGGTAGTGATCCGTGAACCCGTGATTCAACTCTGGATCCAGCACTTCCATCAGCGCCGCGGAAGGGTCGCCGCGAAAATCCGTGGACATCTTGTCCACTTCGTCCAGCACGAAAATCGGATTTATGGTGCCGGCTTTCTTCATCATCTGGATGATTTGCCCCGGCAACGCGCCGATGTACGTCCGGCGATGGCCGCGAATTTCCGCTTCATCGCGCACGCCACCCAGCGAGACGCGCACAAACTTGCGCCCGGTAGCATGTCCGATGGACATCGCCAGAGAAGTTTTTCCCACGCCCGGGGGCCCGACAAAGCACAGGATCGATCCCTTGGGATTTTTCACCAGTTGTCGAACCGCCAGGAATTCCAGGATGCGGTCCTTGATCTTTTCCAGGCCGAAATGCTCTTTATTCAATATTTCTTCGGCAGCCTTAATGTCACGAATCTCTTTCGAGCGTTTCTTCCATGGCACTGCCAGCAGCCAATCGAGATAGTTTCTGCTTACCGTGGACTCCGCGGACATCGGCGGCATGAGCTCCAGGCGTTTCAATTCTGTCAGCGCTTTTTCCTGCACGTCCGGAGACATCCCAGCGCCTTCAATTTTTTTCTTCAGCTCGTCCAGCTCGCTTTTTTCTCCGCGTCCCAATTCCTTCTGAATGGCCTTCAACTTTTCGTTGAGGTAATACTCTTTTTGCGCCCGCTCCATCTGCCGTTTTACGCGAGTATTGATGTTGCGATCGACATTCAATTTTTCCAGTTCAATTTCCAGAATGTCGCAAATCCGCGTCAGCCGCTCCAGCGGATCGGTCGTCTCCAGCAAATCCTGCTTTTCGTCCACCGGAAGCTGCAGGTTGGCTGCAATCGTGTCCGACAATCTGGCCGGATCATCCACTCGCGCCGCCGCGATCATGGTGTCGTAATTCAGGCTCTGCGATAGCTTGATGAATTGTTCATACAGGCCGGTAACTTTCTGTACCAGTTGATCCACTTGTGGTGAAGGCTCGACGCGCGCGCCAAGCAACCGTACCGTCGCGCGGAAAAATCCTTCTTCGCCGGTAATCGACAACGCCCGGGCACGTTCGACGCCTTCCACCAGCACTTTGATATTTCCGTCGGGCAATTTGACGCTTTGCACGATGTTGGCAAGCGTTCCCACCGCATAAATTTCTTCCGGTTTCGGATCATCCACCGAAGCGTCGTGCTGCGTGGAAAGAAAAATCTTTTTGTCGCCTGCCAGCGCTTCTTCCAGCGCGCGTACGCTGGCTTCCCGTCCTACGATAAACGGCGTCATCTGCTGTGGGAAGATGACCATGTCCCGCACCGGCATCATCGGTACCCGTTTCATTTCTTGTTTTTCGCGATTGAACATTAGAACCTTTGGATTCCCCCTGGAAGCGACTCAAGTGACCCGGTAAGTCTTATCTTCATCTCGGCGCCATCTTTTGAATATTGTGTGCGCCTGGCGGTCAGCCCGCTTTCTCCAGCAAGCTCCAGTTAATCTCGTGCCCGCGAACCATCTCCGCTGTCACCACGAAGTCGCGCAATTTGCGCTGCATCGGTAGGTTGTACATCAATTCCAGCATGAGGTCTTCCAGAATCATGCGCAAGCCTCGCGCTCCCACTTTGCGCTGAAGCGCCAACTCCGCCACCGTATCCAGCGCATCGTCGGTAAACCGCAGACGCACGTTCTCAAATTCAAATAATCGCTGGTATTGCTTCAGCAGAGCGTTCTTCGGCTCGGTCAAAATCTTCATCAGCGCATTCTTGTCCAGATCGTTCATTACTCCCGCAACTGGCAAGCGTCCGACGAATTCCGGGATTAAACCGTAACGAATCAAATCGCCCGGCTGTACTTGTTCCAGCAATTCCGTGTTGCGCCGCTGCACGGTGGCCTGCGTGGTGTCGGTATGAAATCCCAGCGCTCGCGTTCCCGCGCGCTTCTCAATGATTTTTTCCAGGCCCACAAACGCGCCACCGCAAATAAAGAGAATATTCGTGGTATCCACCGGCGTAAATTCTTGGTGCGGGTGCTTGCGTCCGCCTTGCGGCGGCACATTGGCCACCGTGCCTTCCAGAATCTTCAGCAGCGCTTGCTGCACGCCTTCGCCGGAAACGTCTCGCGTGATCGACGGGTTCTCGTCCTTCTTCGCGATCTTGTCGATTTCGTCTATATAGATGATGCCTTGCTGCGCTTTTTGTACATCGCCGTCGGCGGCCTGCAGCAGCTTCAAAATAATATTTTCAACGTCCTCGCCGACGTAGCCCGCTTCGGTCAGCGTCGTCGCATCCACGATCGCAAACGGCACTTCCAACATGCGCGAAAGTGTCTGCGCCAATAGCGTTTTGCCCGTTCCAGTCGGCCCGATCAGCAGAATATTCGACTTGCTCAATTCCACGTCGCCTGGCTGCTTGTTCAGAAAAATGCGCTTGTAATGGTTGTAAACCGCCACCGCCAGTTTTTTCTTTGAGCGGTCCTGCCCGATCACATATCCATCCAAAAATTGTTTGATCTCGGGAGGGCGGGGAAGCCGCTTGGCCGGAGCTGCCGCCTGCTCGCGCTTTTCGTCTTCCAGAATGGTCTCGCAAACGCTCACACACTCGTTGCAGATGTAGGCGCGCGGGTAGTCCGAAGGCGAGCTGATCAGCTTCTCGACCTGCTCCTGCGTCTTATGGCAGAAGGAACAGCGCAGTGGCTCGTCGGGATTGTACTTTTGTTTCACGGGTGTGAAGGCCTCCGCTCCGCCATGCTTGCGGTGGAGCTCTTCCATTTCATTCTAGGCCGAATCTGCCTCCGTGCCAAAAAATTATCCACACTAACTACTAACTTTTAGGAACACGTCTGCGGTCCATGAATTCACCTATCGAAACCACGAAAAACCGTCACTCCCAACCTGCTTGCCGCTGACCAAGCGAAGAGAGATTCCTCGCTGCGCTCGGAATGACGGCTGTGGTTTGACGTACGCACGCAGCAGCGATTCCGGCGTCACTTATGCTTGAAAATAATCTCGTCAATCATCCCATATTCCTTGGCCTGATCGGGATTCATGATGTAATCGCGCTCGACATCCCTTTCGATCTTTTCCACCGCTTGGCCGCTATGCTTCGACAGAATCTGATTGATCGTCGACCGCATCCGCAAAATCTCTTTCGCATGCAGGTCAATATCCGTCGCCTGCCCGCCCAAGCCAGACATCCATGGCTGGTGAATCAGCACCCGCGCGTTCGGTAGCGCAAAGCGCTTCTTCGCCGCGCCTCCCGCCAGCAAAACCGCCGCTATCGATGCCGCCTGCCCTACGCATGTCGTGACCACGTCCGGCTTCACGAACTGCATGGTGTCATAAATGGCAAATCCCGCGGTGATCGAGCCGCCCGGCGAATTGATGTACAGCTGAATGTCCCGCTCCGGATCTTCCGCCTGCAAAAAAAGCATTTGCGCCGTAGCCAGATTCGCCACATGGTCGTCAATCGGCGTTCCGATAAAGATGATGTGTTCTTTCAGCAGCCGTGAATAGATGTCATACGCGCGCTCGCCCCGGCTGGTCTGCTCCACCACCATCGGTATCAGCGTTGTGCCGCGATATACGGGTTCTTCGTGGTTTTTCATTTTTTGCGATGATCCGTTTTTTTTCTGGAAGTGGTCTGCTAAGGCTGTTGCGACTGATGGATCAGCTGCTTGCTGCCGCAGCCCCGCTACGAACATTGGCGTTTTGTGCCAGCCAATCGAGAGTTTTATCGCTCCGCAACTTAGCTTTCATCCTATCCAGCGCTCCCTGCTTTGTCAAACGGGCGCGAATTGCTTCGACCGATTCGCCACTATGGCTGGCCAGGTGTTCCAGTTCGTGTTCGACCTCTTCGTCGGTTACATCGATCTTCTCTGTCGAAGCAATGCGGTCAATAATCAATTCCGCCTTCACATCGTCCTTCGCGCGATCTTGCTGACGTCCCCGCAGCGCCGACCAATCCAGATTCACCGCTCGTGGATCCACGCCCTGCTGCGCCAGCGACCGCACCATGCGCTCCAGCCGCACATCCATCTGCGATTCCACCAGCGATTCCGGTACCGGGAAATCGTGCAGCTTTACCAATTCGGCGATCACGCGTTCACGCTGCAAATCCTTCTGCCGGTGATCTCGCTGATGTACCAGGCTCTCGCGAATCTTGGTCTTTAGCTCTTCTAAAGTCGCCGCGTCGCTCACATCTTTCGCAAATTCGTCATTCAACTCCGGCAGCTGCTTTGTTTTGATGCCGGTAACGTCTGCCGCGTAATGAAATTTCTTTCCAGCCAGCTTTTCGTCGGGATAATCCGAGGGGTATTCAACGTCAAATTCCTTGTGATCCCCGATGTTTGCGCCGCGCAAGCTCTCGTTAAACGGCTCCATCGTCTCTTCAGCGCCCACATGGCACAGCACGCTATCCGCGTTCACGGGTTCGCTGCCATCTTCCGGAGTTCCCACCAGCTTCAATTGCGCGAAGTCGCCATTCTCTACCGCGCGCCCTTCAACAGGAGCAAACGCCGCCGCGCGCTCTCTTGTCTCTTCCAGCGCCTTGTTGACGTCTTCATCCGTCACATCCATCGGCGGCATTTCAATCTCAAGACCCTTATACGTTCCCAGTTCAAACTCCGGCAAAACTTCGAACACCGCTCGGAATTTCAGCGGCTGCCCCTCGTTAAAATCCAGTTTGTCCACCTGGGGCTGCGACACCGGGCTCAGCTTTTGCTCGACTACCGCTTTTTCCACCCGTTCCGGCACTAGCGATTGCAGGACCTCGCCCTTAATATCGTCCGCGAAACGCCTTTTGATCAGCGAAATTGGCGCTTTCCCCGGACGGAATCCCGGCACCCGCGCAACCCGCGCCAGCTCTTTCGCCACCCGCTCGGTCGCCTTGGTCACCTCTTCAGCAGGAATTTCCAGGTCCAACTCACGCCGGCAACTTGCTTCAGCCATGCCACTTTCCTCTTTCCTGATTTCGTAAGGCACGGTATGTTGGCCCCGAAGATATCGGGGCCGTGCCCCTCTTTCTGACGCCTTTGCGACGTTTGATTCCGTTCAGGGCAAATCAGGTATGCCAGGCGAGAACTCACCCCGCAAATCGAACTTCAAGTATAAGTGACGCTCCACACCCGGTCAATCAGCGCCGCCTGGCGCAGAAAACCAGCGTTAAGAATCTAAGTCCAGGTCCGCAAAGGTACAGTTATCGCGGAGCTAGCAGGTCGGCGAATTCCGGATTTTTTTGCATGAAGGCGGCGGTGTATGAGCAGCGCGGCTCGACTTGCAGGTTCTCTGAGCGCGCAAAATCGAGAGCGGCTCGCGTCATGAGAGCGGCCAGGCCGCGGTTTTTCAGCAGTTGCGGCACTTCCGTCTGGTAAATCACCAGTTTGCCGGGAGAGCGGCGGTAATCGATCAGGCAGAGAGCACCGCCGACGCGCAGTTCGAAGCGCTGTTGCGCGACGTTGTGAAAAACGTCGGATGTGTCGAAGTCTTGGGCGCTTGTCATGTGCCGGTTCCTTGCTATGCGGCTTCAAGGCCTATTGCGCAGCAACTATTCCTTTTTTTCCTTGGGCAGGGTCTGAGAAAACAGGCGGGCTAGCTCGGCGTGCTCCATCACCACCGCCGGATCCCGCTGCATCGCGGCGAAATATTGCCTCTGAAACGCGTCGCCGCTCTCTGTGGGCGTGAACATTTTTCGCGCCAGATCGAACGCCGTTTCGGCGTCGGCCGGTCCTACCGGAGCTTTTCCCGTCAGCGCTTCATCGATTCGAACCACGAATTCCGAAATATTGTGCAACCAGCTGAATTGCGCATCATCCACGACCAGACGAAACAACTCACCAACATTCACGACTCCGTGTTCGCGCTCGTAATCGCGCCGCTCCATTTCAAGCAGAGCTTTGTGCAGGCGGAGTAGCGCGCCGCGCAGCGCCACCATCTTTTCGCGTGCGCCGGTGTCATCACCTTCGCGATGCAGCGCGTTGGGGGAACCCGAACTCATCTTTATTTATGGTACCGCTGTTCTCCGACCGGCAGCGCGATCGGCAAACGGTTGCCGGCAGGCGGAAGCGGGCAAGTCGCGTAGGGCGTGTAGGCGCACGGCGGATTTTCCAGGTGATTGAAGTCGAGCAGCAGTTCGCCGGGTTGATCTACACCGTGATTTGGAAACGTCGTATACAAAAATCGGCACGCAGGGTAAGTCGTTTCCGTGCTGGTGCTATCTCGCAAAATGAAAAACAGTTTCGGATTGTTGGGATCTTCCAGCACCGGCTCCATACGAAAAGTCTTTCCCTGCAATGTAAATTCCGCGAATCCAGGAACGGGCTCCGAATATTCCGTGCCGACCAGCGTCACCAGCGAGACACTCTTGGCAGGGACATACGGCGTCCACTTCGCGGTCACGCGATACTCGAGGTTCAATTCGAACCACTTCAGCCCATGAAATTCCAGCAGGGAAGGCGACTTTGCGTCCTTGATGCGCAAAGCAAATTTGTCAGCGCGTTTGATCACGTAGAAATTAATGGTGCCGATGGTCACGTACGAGTTGAACTTGTCTTTGTCCTGCTCCGCGCGGAGGGGCTGCTGCTTGGCGGGCGCACCATCGATCTGCAATCCGGAAGGAAAGCCCTCCTTAGGCGGCATCAGCCCAACGGCATTGTTTTCCAATTTTAAAATGCCTACGTGCGCAGGAGCCGTGCTCGGAAGGTGAATCCTGTTGTCCTGGGCCGAGCCGATCGAAGTTTCGCCTGGTTCCAACCATTCCAAACCAATCAGTGACAGCCACCCGTCGGGCTTTTGCAGGTCCGCTGCGTGCTGCGTCCGCCACGCGAGTTCATCTTTCTGCGAGAATGATTCTTGCGCAGCAAGCGAGAATGCAACACAAGCAAGGACGGCGATCGCGACGGGAAGATAAAAGGCTGTGCGGAAGCGCATGAAAAATTATAACTTGATTTGCGCGGCTCACAAAAAGACACCAGACGTGCGACAGGAGACCAGCTGAACGTGGTCTGTAAACGGAAAGGAGCGAGGGAAAACGATGAAAATTATCGTGATTGGCGCCAGCGGCACGTTGGGAAAAGCGATTTCCACGGAACTATCCCCGCGGCATGAAATCGTCGCGGTGGGACGAAAGAGCGGCGAGTTTCAGGGTGACATGCGCGAGCTGCAAAGCTTGAAATCCGTTTTTCAAAAGATAGGGATGGTGGACGCCATCGTTTGCGCGGCAGGCAGCGTGTACTTCGGACCGTGGGCAGAGATGACGCCAGAAAAGTTTGATATCGGGTTGCGAGATAAATTGATGGGTCAAGTGAACGCGGTCCTTGCGGGCCAGGAATTTCTCAACGACGGCGGGTCATTTACCTTGACGAGCGGGATCTTGAGCGAAGATCCGATTCAATATGGAGCGGCCGCCTCGCTGGTGAATGGTGCGCTGGAAAGCTTTGTACGAGGTGCCGCGATCGAACTGCCGCGCGGTCTACGGATCAACGTGGTCAGCCCGACTGTGATCGAAGAGTCTTTGGACTCGTTCGGACCCTATTTTCGAGGGTACAAAGCTGTGCCGGCAAGCCAAGCGGCGCTCGCGTACAGCAAGAGCGTTGAAGGCCGGCAAACCGGGCAAATTTATGAAGTTTGGTAAGCTAACCCTATTTTTTGCTGTCAGAAGCGACGGTGAGATTGTTGGTCACCGAGAAAACGTTCGGGACTCCATTAGCCCTGATATTGGCGAGATTTTTGTCGCCTTCCGAATCCACCACACCTTCCAGCGTCACGTGGCCATTATTCACAATAATATGAAGCGAAGGCAGCGCGGACATCCCGTAACGCGACAAAGCCGGATCCCCGTATAGCGCACGATACACCGCGCGCCGCAACTGGTCGTCCATCGGCGACGTGGGCAGCACTTGAATTTGATTGTCGACGGACGACACGCCTTCAATTTCTTTGACGGCACGTTCCGCGTCGCTCTTGAGCGTTGGGCGAACCACTTGTCCGAGCAGAGTAACCTTGTCGCCGTCCACTTTGTACAGCAGGTTGTCAAAAACGGAGTAGTAGGGAAGCAGCAGCAACTGATGACGCACTTCCTTCACCAGATTTTCCTGCATTTTCTTTTCGTTGCGCGGAGCATCCTGCCCGGTGGCCGACATGCTGATGGGAGCGATGAGTAGAGCGAGTGCGAGAGCCCAGGACCCGACGACGCTGTGAATGGTACGCATGACTTTCTCCTTTGGGCGGACGGCACCCGCAGTATATCGCCACAATGTGAGAAAGCGGAATGCAGCGGCTCCTTTAGACGGGCAGCGATTGGGTCGGCGATTTGTTAATGAATGATAGGATGGGGCCGATGTTGCGGAGCGATGAGTTGCGGCGCGGCGAGTTACGGAGCGGAAAATGCAGCCTGCGTACCATAAACACCGGAGGGCTCTTCGTTGCTAGCGATTGCTCATAGGGGAGCCTCGGGCTACGCGCCGGAGAATACGCTTGCGGCGTTTCGACGCGCCATTGCTCTGGGCGCGGGGTTCATTGAGACTGACTTGCAGCTGTCTCGCGACGCGCGGCTGGTGGCTATTCACGATGCCACGGTGAATCGAACCACCAATGGCCAGGGCGCGGTTCATGATATGACGCTGGCTGAACTGCGCAGGCTCGACGCGGGCTCGTGGTTCGGCAGTGAGTTCGCCGGCGAACGCATTCCAACCATCGAAGAAATCCTGGAGTTCGCCAACAAACATGATGTGGTGTTTTATTTGGAGATGAAGCCGTCCGGTTCGTGGGGCGGCGAGCATGCCTTGATCAGCGCTTTGCGGGAATCAGGAGAAATCGCGCGTACAGTTGTAATTTCGTTCGACGCCGCGATTCTGGCTGGCGTCCGCAAGATCGAACCGACGCTGATGACTGCACTGCTGTTCGAAGGGCATATCTCCAATCCGCTGGATAAAGCCATCGAAATTGGAGCACGACAGCTCGTGGTGCGCGGCGACTTGGTTACGCCGCGGCTGTTGAAAGGAGCGCGCGCGCGCGATTTGCAAATTGTCTGCTGGACCGTGAACCATCCCGGACATATGCGACTGCTGGTGCAAGCAGGCGTGGACGGGATCATCTCAGATTATCCAGACAGGTTGCTGGAACTTACGCGCCGCAAAGATGGCGATCGCGCTAAGGGCTGAGGTCTCGATAGACCCACCCCTGCCGTCGTCGTTCCGAGCCTAGCGAGGAATCTCTCTTATCTCGCGCCGCACCACGGCTGACCACGGAGCGAGCTAACGCAATTTGTTGAACAATGCTGCCAACTGCGCGACCGACAACTCCTCCGCGCGCGCCGCTGCAGACAATCCAAAATCCACCAAAGTTTCCTGCACTTTTTCGGGCGCCGCAACTCCGCGCAAATTGTTAACCAGAGTTTTTCGTTTCTGCGCGAAGCACATCTTCACGAAATCCAGGAATTGCTGGTCATCGGGAAGACCTAACTGCGCCTTGTCTCCAGGAAGGCTGAGCGAGACTAGCGCCGACCCTACCTCAGGAGGGGGACGGAACGCTTCCGGTGGAATCTCCAGAGCGATCCAGGGCCTGGAGAAATATTGCGTCAACACGGAAAGATAGCCGTAATCCCTCGTCCCAGGCTGCGCCGCTAGCCGTAGCGCCACTTCCAGCTGAATTACGATGTGGATTTCGTCGATCAGCTCCGCGTTTTCAAAAAAGCGGTGCAATATCGGCGAAGTAATGTAATAAGGCAAATTACCGTAGAGATGAATACGGCGGCCCGCGGCAATCGACGCAAGGTCGATTTCCAGCACGTTTTCAGGAACAATGGAAAGATTGGGAAATTTTCTGCTCAGTTGCTGCAGATGAGCGATCAGCGGAGGGTCCAGTTCGACCGCGTAAACCGGCGCGCCGGTGGCGGCCAGAAATTCCGTCATCTCGCCGTGGCCAGCGCCAATTTCAATCCAGCAATATGGTTTTTCGGCAGCGGCCATGCGTCCATCGGAGTAGCGCAAAGCGCGGACAGCGTGCGCGATTTGTTCACGCCATCCCGCGTCGTACAAAAAGTGTTGTCCCAGCCGTTGCCGCGCCATGCCTGCCCTTCCACAGTCTTTGCGGATGTTCGGTGCTTGCGAATGTGCGCTAAACTTGACGCATCCCCGGCGCTTGGATGTCTGTAAAATTGGTATCCGCTAAAGGGTACAGGAATTGCTACCGAAATTATGAGAATCCTCTTTGTCGCCTCCGAAGGCCTGCCTTTTTCGAAGACCGGAGGTCTCGCCGATGTGCTTGAAGCGCTACCCAAAGCTCTGGTTGCGCGCGGAAATGAAGTGGCCGTGGTGTTGCCCAGGTACCGGGGAACTCTGGGCGGCGCGAAAGTAATTCCGAGCCTTACCGTGCCGATGGGCAACCGCCTGCGGTTTCCAGCGATTGTGGATGGCACTGTGCTGAATGGCGTTCGCTACTTTTTTGTGGATGATCCCGCCTACTTCGATCGCGACGGTATTTACGGAAATTCCGCTGGCGATTTTGCCGACAATGCTGAACGCTACAGCGAATTCTGCCGGGCGGCGATTGAAATCGCCAAGCATGTCTGGCCAACAGATGTATTCCACTGTCATGACTGGCAGGCCGCGTTGCTGCCAGTCTTGTTGCGGACCGTCTATGGTGATGACGCGGTGGTGAAGGACTTGCCGGTGGTATTCACGATTCACAACTTGGGCTATCACGGACAATTCCGCCGCGAGGTACTGGCGCGCGCGGGAATTCCAGAACTGCTTTTCAACCCGGGCGCATTGGAATTTTACGGTGACGTGAATTTATTAAAGGGCGGTTTGGTGTACTCCGACTATCTCACCACAGTCAGCCCGCGCTATGCGAAGGAAATCCAAACGCCTGAATTCGGCTATGGGCTGGACGGAGTGATTCGCAGCCGTGGCGACCGCGTAGTCGGTATTTTGAACGGAGTGGATTACACTGCCTGGAATCCGGCTAGAGATTCATTTATAGCGATGAAGTATTCCGCCAAGGATCTGGCAGGCAAGCAGGCTTGCAAGCAGGATCTGCTCAACACCTTTGCTTTAGTGAACGACAATCCCCATCGCGCGGTTCTGGGAATCGTTTCGCGTTTCGCTGATCAGAAGGGCTTCGATCTGATCGCCGATCGCGCCCACGAAATGCTGCACGAGGATGTGCTGCTGGTGGTGTTGGGCACCGGTGATAAGCGCTATGAGGAGCTATTCCGGGCGCTGGCCAATGCTTATCCCGGACGCGTGGGTTTCAAGTTTGCTTACGACAATGCCCTGGCACACAAAGTGGAGGCTGGGGCCGACATTTTTCTGATGCCCTCGCGCTACGAGCCCTGCGGGCTGAATCAGATTTACAGCCTGAAATATGGTACCGTGCCAGTGGTGCGGGCCACGGGCGGTCTCGACGACACCGTGGAAAACTTCGATGTCGAGCACGGCACCGGCACCGGTTTCAAATTTACCGAATACACGGGAACGGCGTTTTTGAACGCCGTGAAGCAGGCGCTGCAGCATTATGCGGACGAACGTATCTGGAAGCGCATTCAATTGAACGGCATGGTCAAGGACTTTTCCTGGAAGGCCCCGGCTGCGGAATACGCCAGGATTTATGACTCGGCGCGTGCGGTACGGGGTCTGGGCCAGACGGCACGAAACCAAATGCCTGTTGCAACATCTAATTAGAGGAGAAGGAGACAGCGGAAAAGGCGATTCGCGGTATCCCGCTGAAAGCAAACCACATGGCAGATAATATTCTCGCGGTGAACGACGGCAACTTTGAAGCCGAAGTGCTTACGGCGAGCAGCGCGCAGCCGGTATTGGTCGATTTTTGGGCGGAATGGTGCCGCCCGTGTCATATGCTGGCGCCAACGGTCGCGGAGGTTGCTCACGACTACGCCGGAAAGCTGAAAGTGACCAAGTTGAATGTCGACGAAGCGATGAATTCCGCCGGACGCTACAACATCCGCGGCATTCCCACGTTGTTAGTTTTCAAGAATGGGCAAGTGGTCGAGCAGATCGTTGGCGCGGTGCCTAAGGATCAGATCACCAAAGCCATCGATCGCCACGTCGGTTAATTTGAAGTAGTAAAAATCTGGCGCGCAAAATTTGTTCCTTGACCTTGCGCGCTTTTTCTTTTCCCGCAAAATAAATCACAAGGAGATCTCGTGCTATCGCGCGCTAAGTCCAACTCCGAAGTCTCGCGATGCCGTTGGGCTTCGAACGAGTGGAATATTCCTTATCACGATGAGGAATGGGGCGTTCCGGTGCACGATGACCGGCTGCTGTTCGAGTTTTTGATATTGGAAGGAGCGCAGGCTGGGCTGAGCTGGGACACGATTCTCAGGAAGCGTGAACGTTATCGCGAAGCGTTCGACAATTTCGATGTTTCGCGCGTGGCTCGCTACGGCGCGAAGAAAGTTCGGTCGTTGCTGGCGGATGCGGGGATCGTGCGCAACCGCCTGAAAATTTCAGCGACCATCGATAACGCCCGCGCGTTTCTGAAAGTTCAGGAAGAATTCGGCAGCTTCGATAAATATATTTGGCAATTTGTGGGTGGTAAGCCGAAACGCAACAAGTGGAGTGCGCGAAGCGGCCTACCTGCAAAAACTGCCGAATCCGACGCCATGAGCAAAGACTTGAAAAAACGAGGTTTCCGTTTTGTCGGTTCGACGATTTGTTATGCGTTCATGCAGGCCACCGGCATGGCGAACGACCACGCGACGACTTGTTTTCGTTACCAACAATTGTAAGAAACTTGCGATAGCAAGCTGAAGCTTTGATTGGAACACCATTTGTGACTTCTCCGCCGCCTAAAGGCGTCGGCTTCTCAGCCCACGGCAGCATTACTGCACCGCCGTTAACGGTTGCAGGCTCAGTCCGAGCCTGAGTATTTCTAAACTGCTGGCATGGTCTCTGGTGGTCCGCAATCCGCAAGTGCAAACGTGCTGCCTGGCTGCTAGTTTCTTCGGGGCAGGCTGACCACAAGGACAACGCTGGCTGGTGCCGCGAGGGTCTACTCTCAGCAGTTGGCGACCAGCGCTTTCAGCCTTCAGTTGATGTGCTTGGTGGTAGTAGTTCAGCGACTTGCCGTGGCCCTTATAGGCGTTACGGCGTTCTTGCAGTGCCGCATTATATAGACGGCAGGCTTCTGACCGTTGCTACCCGCAGCAACTCTTGCTGGGCTGGGTTGGGATACAAACGATATTTGCACGTCTTGCGCATCAGCGACCCTTTTTGATTCGCGATGTATTTCTTAACGGTCGATTGCGAAACCTGCCCCACGCTGCCAGCGTAGTAGGAACGGCTCCACCAGGTCGGCATCTTAGATACCAAGTGTCGGAACTCTTGCCGAAGTAGCCGACTACTGACGCCCCTGCAAACGGTTGACAATCTCTGCCACGCATCCAGTCGGGTCTGAGGTAACCAACCAATGAACGTGGTCTGGCCTCACTTCCATAGTCTCGATGAGCACGCCATACTGCTCCTGCCGTGGCATATAAGTTGTGCTTGAGTCTGGTCTCCACCTCACCCACAAGAACTTTGCGGCGGTACTTCGGGCAGAAGACGATGTGGTACGACCAGTTAAAGACTGCTCCTGCGTTCTTGACGTAACGACTGTCTTTTGGTTGCTGTATCTCCATGTTAGAAGTCCGCCAGACACTAACTTATCGTCAAGTTGCTTAACGCCCTCACCTGCCTGAAGTCGGCAGTCCGTCGGGCGGTGTCTCATCGATTTTGAACGGTCCGAAGTCAGCCGCGCCGGCCGCAGGGTTTCGCTGGCCACGAAAGAGCTGCAGTTGCTGGAGTATCTGGTGCTTCACCGCGATCGCGTTTTGCCGCGCGAGGAAATTCTTCGGAAGGTCTGGCAGTAGTGAAGTCAATTCGCGGACCGTGGGTGTGCACGTCGCGTGGCTCCGCCAGAAGCTGGACAATCCGCAAAGCCCGCGGCGCATCCAGACGGTTCGCGGCAAGGGATATAAGTTCACTTCGTAGCGCGAATCAGCGCCCTAATGGAACCGTATACCCAGGAACTTTTCCGTTGCGTGCGAGGAACTAGTAACAGGGGAAACTATGAAATTTTGGCTGAGGGAAAACTTCCGTCCTGTCGTCATCGGCGGTGTCCTTCTCGTCTCGATCTTGGGTGCGGCGAAGGGGCAGGCCCAGGCGCCACCTGGCCCCTTGCCGCAAACCGCTCCACAAGACGGGTCAAGCGCCGCTCCCCCTAAAGCCCCACTTCCCGATGTGCCGCGAACCAAGGTGCTCGCGGGAACGTGGCGGCTGAATTTGGACGAGAGCGACGATCCAATGAAAAAACTGCAACAGGCCAGGGGCTCAGACAACGGCGGGCAAGGCGGCGGACGGCGCGGCGGAGGAGGCGGAATGGGTGGCGGCTGGCCCGGCGGCGGTGGTATGGGCGGACGCGGCGGAATGGGTGGCGGCGGACGGGGCATGGGCGGGGGCGAGAGCGATTCTGATCGCCAGAAGATGAACTTGTTTTTGCAGCCTGCGAATCAATTGACCGTTGTGCAGAAAGAACCTGAGATCGATGTTACTGACAATGATGATCGCAAGTTCGCTTTCTACACGGACAGCCGCAAGGTGGAAAAGTCAAAAGACCCGACGCGTCAGGACTTTGACGCCAAGTGGGAGGAATACCGCCTAGTAGCAGAAGGCAAAGACCCGCGAGGCAATAAATACCAGCGTTCTTATGAAGTTCTGCAAGGAAATCGCCAGCTACGCGAGACCTTCTTGCTGAAAGTAGGCCGCAATAATACAGAAGTTTCCATTCGCTACGTGTACGACCTGATTTCGCCTCCGCCAAAGACGTAAGCTGCTTCTTCAACTGAGAAAATCTCACAAATTCACGCGCTGAGCCGTTTTTGCACAGCCGCCTTGCGTTGACGGATTCAGCCTCGGATGCTAATGTTTTTGTTCCGAGTCGGCAGCTCAAAGCCCACCGTGCGCTGTTCGGGGTGTGTGTACGGCGAGGCTGCCAGCCAAGGTCCAGGCTAACAAATTTTTCTATGGCGATTGTTCACCAACTAGGCGAACTCTTCCTCGGGGCTGTGCCCACAGTCCTGCTCATTCTCATTTTCTATTTTCTGATGAAGTCGCTGTTTTTTAAGCCGTTGCTTGCCGTAATGGCGGAGCGCGATGCGCGGTCCATCGGTGCGCAAAAAGCAGCCGAAGCGGCTCAGGCTGCGGCCGCGGAAAAACTCAAACAATATCAGGATGCGCTGAAACAAGAGCGCGCCAAGCTCTACGCCGAGCAGGAAGCCGCCCGGAAAAAACTGTTGGACGAGCGCGCTGCGTTGTTAAAGGATGCTCGCGCAAAATCCGCCGAAGAAGTGGCCGCTGGGAAGCAACGTATCGCTGGTGAGCTACTCGCTGCCCGCCGTGACGTTGAGAACAGTATCCCGCAACTGGCGTCTGAAATTGCTTCCAGGTTTTTGCAGTCGCCTGCTAGTCCATCGCGAGAGGTTCGATGAAACTTCGCAAGTCCATGATTTCATCGCTCTTTGTGTGTGGAATGATGCTTTTCTTTGCCGTCGCTGCGCGAGCTGCGGAAGAAGGCAGCGCAAATTCCAGCGCGCCTACGGAATTGTTCAAGTGGGTTAACTTCGCAATTGTGGCCGCAGCTCTGATTTGGGTGCTCGGCAAAAAATTGCCGCCATGGTTTCGCGGCAACGCGGAAAAAATCAGTTCCGCGATCACCACGGCGACTGCTGCGAAAGCCGAAGCCGACCGCAAGCTGCGCGACGCCGAGCAGCGTCTGGCGCGGCTGCAAGAAGAAGTACGCGAGCTGCGCGAGCAGGCGCAAAAGGATGGCGTTGCCGAAGTGGAACGCATTCGCGCACGGGCCAGCTCCGATGCCGAAAAAATCGCCATTTCCGCAAAAGTTGAAATCGAAGCGGCGGAACGCGCCGCCCGCATAGAACTCAAATCTCTCGCGGCCAAGCTGGCCGTCGATGGCGCCGAATCTCTACTGGCAAAACAATTGACTCCGCAAACGCAGGACGCGCTCATCGCAGGCTTCATTAAATCGCTGCAGGGGAGCCCGAATTGAAGTCCGCGAGCCTGCAATACGCCAACGCCCTTGCGGATATCGCACTCGAGCAAGGTGCTGCTGCGCCGGTCATGGAACAGCTGGGCGATTTCACCGCCGCTTATTGCAGTTCCGCGGAGCTGCGCAATTTCTTCGATAGTCCGGCGGCGAGTAAAGAAGCGAAACGCACGGTTGCGGAAAAGATTTCCGCGCGGCTAGGCGCCAGCAAGATGGTACGCAATTTTTTATTCGTGGTAATCGACCATCAGCGTACGCGGGAGCTACCTGAAATTCTTCTGACCTTTCAGAATGTGTTGCGCGAACGGCAGGGTATCGCCGAGGCGGAGGTTTTCTCCGCAATGGCGTTGAACGATGCACAGAGAAAAGACATCGAGCAAACTTTGCAACGGGTTACCGGCAAAAAGATTGCAGCAAAATTTTCGCTGGATGCGAAGCTGCTTGGCGGCGTGCTGGTTCGCGTTGGTGACACCATTTACGATGGATCGCTGCGCAACCGGCTGAACGGATTGCGCGAGCGGCTCACAGCCGAGTCGTAGCATTCTCGCCCTGCCTTGCGGGGTTGTAGATTACGCTTAGCGGAGAGTTGGAGCAGGAATGGCAAATATCAAGGCAGACGAAATCAGCAAAATTCTGCGCGAGCAGATCGCAAACTACGAGCAGACCGTTGCCGTTGAGGAAGTGGGGTCGGTCATCAGCGTCGGCGACGGAATCGCGCGCGTTCACGGTCTGGAAAAAGTGATGTTCGGCGAGATGATCGCGTTTCCGCACAATGTTTTCGGAATCGCGCTGAACCTCGAAGAGGATCAGGTCGGCGCAGTGCTTCTTGGCGAGTACAACGAAATTAAAGAAGGCGACACCGTCAAACGCACGAACACGATTATGTCCGTGCCGGCTGGCGAAGCGCTGATCGGCCGCGTAGTGAATCCGCTGGGCGAGCCGCTGGACAATAAAGGCCCTATTGCCGCGACGCAGCGCAATCCGCTGGAGCGTATCGCTCCCGGCGTGCTCGATCGTCAGCCTGTCCGCGAACCGCTGCAGACCGGTATCAAGGCCATCGACGCCATGATTCCGATCGGCCGCGGCCAGCGCGAGCTCATTATCGGCGATCGCCAAACCGGAAAAACCGCAGTTATTCTGGACACCATCATCAACCAGAAGGGCCAGGGGATGATCTGCATCTACTGCGCGATCGGGCAGAAGCGCTCGACCATTGCGCAGGTTCTCAAAGTTCTTACGGATGCGGGCGCGATGGAGTACACCATCATCGTGGCGTCTTCCGCTGCGGAACCGGCGTCGGTGCAGTACATCGCGCCATATGCGGCATGCGCAATGGGCGAATATTTCCGAGACAACAAGAAACATGCCGTCACGTTTTACGACGATCTTTCCAAGCATGCTCAGGCCTACCGCGAAATTTCACTTTTGCTGCGTCGGCCACCAGGCCGCGAGGCTTTCCCTGGCGACGTTTTCTATCTTCACTCGCGCTTGCTGGAACGCGCCGCGAAGTTGAATGACAAACTGGGTGCTGGATCGCTCACTTCATTGCCGGTGATTGAAACGCAGGCGGGCGACGTTTCCGCCTACATTCCAACCAACGTCATTTCCATCACCGACGGACAGATTTATCTGGAAGCTGATCTTTTCAATGCAGGCATTCGGCCAGCCATTAACGTGGGTATCTCGGTTAGCCGCGTTGGCGGTAATGCGCAGATCAAAGCCATGCGGCAGGTTGCCGGGTCGTTGCGCCTCGATATGGCGCAGTACCGCGACCTTGCGGCTTTCGCGCAGTTCGGCGCGGACCAGCTCGACAAAGTCACTCAGGCGCAACTCGCTCGCGGTCAGCGCCTCACAGAAATTCTCAAGCAGGATCAATACGCTCCTTTCTCAGTCGAAAGACAGGTACTCAGTCTTTTCATCGCCACCAGCGGACTGATCGATGACATTCCGGTCGGCGAGGTTCGCCGCTTCGAAAAGGAATTTCTACAATTCGTCGAAACCAGCCAGCCGGGCATTTTGAAAAGCGTCAGCGAGAAAAAAGCGCTCGACGATTCGATCAAGGCTGAAATCAAAAAGGCTGTCGAGAGTTTCAAGGAACGTTTCGCGCCAGCAGAAACCAAACCCGTGTAATCTTTCCCGTTGTTGTCGGTTGCGGCGGGTTTATCGCGCCACCTGGACAACGGAAGAGGTGGCTATCTCAAGACAGCCACTGACGAAAAGGGGATCACGGCAACGCAACATGGCAACACTTCTCGATTTCCGGCGCCGCATCCGCTCGGTGAAGAACACCCAGCAGATCACCCGCGCGATGAAGTTCGTCGCAGCGGCTCGGCTGCGGCGCGCGCAGGAAGCCGCAATCGCCGCTCGCCCCTACGCCAGCGAACTTTCCCGGCTGCTGCGCTCCATCATGGCGCGCGTTGACGAACCAGAGCATCCGTTACTCGCCAAACGCTCCGAAGAACGCATTCTGGCCATTGTTCTCACCGGCGAACGCGGCCTGGCGGGAGCGTTTAACGCCAACATTTTGCGCAAGGCCAACGAGTTTTTGCGCGAACGCCGCGACAAGAAGCTCTCCCTTGTGCCCGTGGGCAAAAAGGGCCGCGATTCCCTGAAACGCGCCGGCTTTAAATTCGCCGCCGAGTACGTCAACGTTCTGGCCAAAGTAGAATTCTCCACCGCGCGAGAAATCGCCGGCCTGGTAGCCGGTCTATATATGAAGGACGAAATCGATGCGGTCTATTTGATTTTCAGCGAATTCAAGACGGTGATGACAGCAAATCTGAAAGTTGAAAAGCTGCTCCCGGTAGAGCCGGAACAAAAACAGTCAGAAGAAAAATCCGGCGAAAAAGGATCGAACCAGCTGGAATCGCAGATCGACTACATCTACGAACAGCCAGTCGAAAAGCTGCTGGCCGCTCTGCTTCCCAAATACATCGAAGCGCAAGTTCTCCGCGCCATGCTGGAATCTTCGGCCGCCGAATATGCTGCGCGCATGGCGGCAATGGAATCCGCAACACGCAATGCTGGCGAAGTGATTCAGGCGCTAACGCTGCACATGAACAAAGTCCGTCAGGCAGCCATCACCAAGGAAATCATCGAAATTGTAAGCGGCGCCTCACACGGCGCGTAGGAGAACTATGGCAGACAACAAACCAGGCATCGGGCGGGTCGTACAGGTCATTGGACCGGTGCTCGATATTCAATTCGAGCAGGGCCACTTGCCGGCAATCTTTAATGCCGTGCGCATCGTCAGCGAAGGCTTTGATGTTCCGGAGCCGCTTGACGTGACCGTCGAAGTGCAGCAACACCTCGGCGAAGGCCGCGTGCGCGCCGTGGCCATGGAGCCAACCGAAGGCATGGTCCGCGGCATGAAGGCAATTGATTCCGGCGATTCGATCAAAGTGCCGGTCGGCCGCGAAACGCTCGGCCGCGTGATGAATGTTCTCGGCAAGCCCGTAGACCAACTCGGTCCAATCAACGCGAAAACTTATTTCCCGATTCACCGTCCCGCGCCGAAGCTGGACGAGCAATCCACCACACTGGAAATGTTTGAGACCGGCATCAAGGTGGTTGATTTGATGGAGCCGTACGTCAAGGGCGGCAAGATTGGATTATTCGGCGGCGCAGGCGTCGGCAAGACCGTTTTGATTCTGGAGTTGATCCACAACGTTGCGATGAAGCACGGCGGCCTTTCGGTTTTTGCCGGCGTCGGCGAACGCACGCGTGAAGGCAATGACCTGTGGCTGGAAATGTCCGAAGGCGGCGTCATCACTCCGGGCAACTCAGAAAAATCTCGATGCGCTCTTGTCTACGGGCAGATGACCGAGCCGCCCGGCTCGCGTCTGCGCGTCGGCCTCACCGGTCTCACTGTTGCCGAATATTTTCGCGATGAGGAACACCTCGACGTGCTCCTCTTCATCGACAACATTTTCCGCTTCGTGCAAGCCGGTTCTGAAGTTTCCGCGCTGCTGGGACGCATGCCTTCCGCAGTCGGTTATCAGCCGAACCTCAACACTGAAATCGGCGAATTGCAGGAACGCATCACATCTACCAAGTCCGGTTCGATCACTTCGGTGCAGGCAATTTACGTTCCTGCTGACGACTACACCGATCCCGCGCCGGCTGCGACATTCACCCACTTGGACGCCACCACAAATCTTTCGCGTCAGATCGTCGAACGCGGCATCTATCCGGCGGTCGATCCTCTTGCCAGCTATTCACGCATTCTTGATCCGCGAATCGTTGGCGCGGACCACTACGCCGTCGCGCGCTCCGTCAAATCCATTTTGCAGCGCTACAAGGATTTGCAAGACATCATCGCCATTCTTGGTATCGAAGAACTTTCCGATGACGACAAGCGCACAGTCGCCCGCGCGCGCAAAATCGAAAAGTTCCTCTCGCAGCCGATGTTCGTGGCCGCGCAATTCACCGGCCTCGATGGCAAGTACGTAAAAATCGAAGACACCGTGCGCAGCTTCCGCGAAATCATCGAAGGAAAATACGACGACATTCCGGAGCAGGCATTTTACATGGTTGGCACCATCGATGAAGTTCATGAAAAAGCCGAAAAGATGAAGGCGGGCGTTTAAGAAATATTTATGGCTGGCGATTCCATTCGACTCGTGGTGGTCACTCCGGTGAACCAGCTTCTCAGCGAAGCGGTGACCGAGGTGCAGCTTCCTGGTGCAGACGGCTATCTCGGAGTGTTACCGGGCCACGCGCCGCTGATCACCGAGCTGGGCATTGGCGAATTGACTTACAAGACGGCGAACGGACAAGCTGGGCTGCTTGCCATCATTCGCGGCTTCGCGGAAGTTTTGCCAGAGCGTGTCTCTGTGCTGGCGGAAATTGCCGAGCGCCCGGAAGACATCGACGTAAATCGCGCGCAGGAAGCGTTGCAGCGCGCCCAGGAACTGATCGCCAAAGGCGGCGACATCGATTGGGACCGCGCATCCGCTTCTTTGCAGCGCGCGCTGGTGCGGATTCAGGTAGTCTCGAAGCACCAGGGCATCAACATTGCCACCGTCCGCTAGGACCGTTGGTGTGTGCTTGTAATCTTGCTCGACGCATCCAATCAATGACCGCAGACCCCATGCAACCGATTGTTATGTACAGCACTTTGTGGTGTCCGGATTGCCGCCGCGCGAAATCCTTTTTGAAGGAACGCGGCGTGGATTTTGTGGAAGTGTACATCGACGATAATGCCGAAGCCGAAGGGCTGGTGCTGCGCGTCAACAACGGTCGGCGCAAGGTTCCCACTATTCAAGTCGGCGACCGCTTCTTCGCCTGCAGTCCGTTCAACGCCCAGCAACTCGCCACCGAATTGAAGGTCCCGCTCAATCGCTAAGTTGCACAGCGGCAGCCTGCCTACCGCAGGCAGGACAAACTGCGGCCTGCTCGCCAATCACTGCACCAAGGTTCCTCGCGCCCATACCCGCTCAATTTCCAGCGCCTCATTCAGCAGCACGATGTCTGCATCGGCTCCGGTGCGCAATGCACCCTTTTTGAATTCGATTCCCAGGAGCGTCGCTGGATTCAGCGTCAACATACGCACTGCGTCGCTGAACGGAATTCCCAGTCCCACAATATTTCGCAGCGCCCGATCCAAAGTAAGCGTGCTTCCGGCAAGCCTGCCTTCTGCGTTACGGCAAACGCCACCGTTGACGGTTACTTCCAATCCGCCCAGCATATATTTTCCATCTGGCATACCCGTAGCGGAAATTCCGTCGCTGATCAGGACCACACCCTGGGCGCCTTTGGCCTGCAGCAACACTTTCATCGCAATTTCATCGACATGAATGCCGTCGGCGATTAGTTCCGCCGTGACCTCTGGCGTGGTCAGCACCGCGCCAATCACTCCGGGGTCGCGATGAGTAAACGGCCGCATCGCGTTGTACACATGCGTGGCGTGATGCGCCCCGTGCGCCACTGCCGCACGCGCCTGCTCATATGTGGCGTCGGTATGGCCAATGGAGACCACCATCCCCAGGCTGCGTGCCGCATCAATGCACGGCATCGCGCCCAACAATTCCGGCGCGATGGTGAGAATCCGTGCGTTGCCCGATGCGGCCTGCAAAAATCTCTGCAGCAATTCGGCGGAGGGCAACTGCAGCCACTCCGTCGGATGCACGCCGCGGCGCTCCTGGCTCAGAAAAGGTCCTTCAAAGTGAATGCCCAGAATTTCCGCGCGCGGGTCGCTGGTCTGGTATTGCCCGGAAATGTATTTGGCGATTCCTTCGACTGACCTGCAGGTATCGTCCGCACTGGCGGTGATGGTCGTTGCCAGCAGCGAGGTGGTGCCAAACGCTGCAAGCCTTCCGGTAATTGTACTTAGCGCGGTCGCATTCGCCTCCATAACGTCATGGCCGCCGGCGCCGTGAATATGTACATCAACGAAGCCTGGAATCGCAGTGCTATTGGTGGCTTGTACTTCGGTGGCTCCGCCAGGCAGTTCCATGCCGGAACGCGGCCCGACCATTTCGATCTCGCCATCACGGATCAGAATCCCTGCGTTTGCAATTTCACCCTTGGGGGTGATTGCCTTCCCGACATGCAAGAGAGTGGTCGCCATAGATACTTTCTATCGTAGCCGAATCCCAACGTCTGCAAAAACAAAACGGGCGGAGCCTTCGCCCCGCCCGCACGAATCTTCTTGTACTCAGATCTTACATGCCCTTTTCTGGCGCCATTTCGATTGCGCTCAGTTTGATGGTGTCGCCCTCCACGTTACCCTTTACGGTGACGTGATGTCCGGCATGTGGAGCGACTTGGTCCTGCGCATCAATCGCATAAATTTTCTTGTCTGCGTCGTTCACGAACACATACTTGGCGCCATGTTCCTTGACGCACTTGGTTGTGCATTCGCCAGCCTTGGCGTTTGCTCCCTTGGCTCCGCACTGACTATCGGAAATCCAGCCGGTCAAACTGCCGTCTGCCGCCACAGTCATGGCTGCTGCGAAGAGTGTTGCTGCTGCGATGGTTGCGATTCTAAGCTTCATAGTTACTCCCTCCAAAACCACTCTGCTTTTAGACTCTGCCCAGGGCCAGGCGTTAGCTTGGCACAGCCTAAATGGTGTGTCTAGAACCTGGAGTTGCGAAAGGCCCGACCACCGAGCTCGGATGAGCATAAACAAAAGAGCGGAGGATTTTTTGGAATCCTCCGCTCCATTTTTCAATCCTGGACCAGCCCTTATCGTTAGAGGGTTAGGCGCTGTTACTGGCCAGAACCGGTGTTCGAATTAGCCGTGGCGGAAGCTCCAGCTTTTGGCACGCTCAAATAGCCTGTTGCCGTGCTCTTGCTCACTTTGTTGATTACCAGCTCAACGGCCTGACGCGTCCCGCCGGTATAGAAAAATATCGGTTCATTTACAGAACGGTTTTTCTTTTCAAAGCTCTGGTCGTCCGCCAATACATTGATCGTAAACTGATTCTTCTTGGTGTTGGTGTCTCTCAGTTGCACCTGAATCGTTCCTACTTTCTGCGCGCCGGCTTTGCGCGTCACGGTGAATTCGTAGTAATCGCGCTGGCCCATGCGACGCAGTTGGTCGATCTCATCGTGATTGCGCGCGATTAGGGTTCCCATTTCGCTGCGCGCCATCTGGATGCTGTTTTTGGTGGCGTCGAGATCGGTTTTCACACCGGTAACATCGCCGCCGAGTTTGCTTACGTCGTCCGAGCTAGCTTTGGTCGCCAACTGCGCGTTCACATTCGATCCCAATTCGTTAAGCTTCTTGCCGTATGTCATCGCGGCCAATTTGTTCTGCTTACGTGCGGCGATCAGGTCAGCCTGGGTTACGTTCAGCTTATCGGTCACTACCTTCAGATCACTTTGCAGTTGCTGGTTTTCCTCTTCGGTCTTCGAAAGCCGCTGTCCCAGTGAATTATCCTGCTGTTTCAAAGCCGTTTGCGTAGACTTCTCCACGCTGTTGGCGTGATTAATAGCGCTCCATCCCACTCCCAGTCCCAAAAGGGAAAGTGCGCCCAATACTGCCACTGCTAGGCCGACCCATCGTGGGGTTCCCGACACGACCGTCGGGCTTACTTCTTGATACTCGCTCATGAAATCGATTCTCCTTGGCAGGACTCTGCCTATGTCTAGGAAAACGTGCACCCGCCGAACCAAATGTGATTGACCACAGAATCGTAGGCTAAGTGCAATGAGATGTGTTGATTAGCTACGAGAAACTCCGCTTGATTTCCTCGCCAATATAGTACCAGTACCAGTAAACTTTACTTTCTTACTGGGTTCTCGGTAATTTTTGCTAATTTTAACAGGATTAGTGCTGAATGGATGATTGTAAGGCGCAGATCGAAAAGAACTCTGCCTGAAGCTCGTGGAAGATTCGCAAAGCTATGATTGTGAGCAGGTTAGCGGAAAACTCTTAAGCTGCTTGACTTGGGGCTTCGGTGCGCGCCGGCTCAAAATATTGATCCAGCGTGCTGGTAGCGGCCTTCAGAACCAGCTTGCAGTTCGCACAATCGTGCAGGTGATCCTCGATGTCGTGTGACACGGTCGGGGAAAGTTTTCCTTCTAAGTACCAACAAATCAAATGGATAGTGTCCCTACAACTCATTTCGCCCGTCCCCCAGAAAGACGTAGTCGAACGCAAGTTCCTACAGGGCTGTGTGCACTTGTCTGGCCAAAATACAATGCGCGATGCATATTCTAAGTCTTTGAAAATGAAGGAGAAATTCAGCAGGCTCGATTCCTTACAGCGCTCTAACCGGCAACTTTACCTTCGTCCCAAAGATGGGCGACGTGCACGAGTTGTTAGCCCGGTCGGCTGATGGTCATCTCGCGCAGCGCAGCGATGCGATCCTCGAGCGGTGGGTGCGTGCTGAACAGCGAACTCCAAACCGAGCCTCTGCCAAACATCGGCTTTACGATGCACAGCGCGGAGGTGGTTTGCGGAATGTTGCTTGGAATGCGCTGGTTATACGCGCCAAGTTTCTGCAACGCGCTCATCAGTCCGAACTGCTGGCCCACCATTTGCGCACCAGATTCATCCGCCGCGTATTCGCGCTGTCTGGAGATGCCAAGCTGCAGCATCATTGCGGCGATTGGCGCAAGAATGATCATCAAGATGGCGGAGAGGCCGCCGCCTTGTCGCTCGTTGTCGCGGCCGCCGCCGTACCCGAAAATGCTCGCCCAATAACCCATTCGCGCCGCATATGTGATGGCTCCAGCCAGTGTCGCGGCAATCGAGCTGATCAGGATATCGTAGTTACGCACGTGGGAGAGTTCGTGAGCGATCACGCCTTCGAGTTCGTCATCGTTCATTAATTGCAACAATCCTTGCGTAACGGCCACAGAGGCGTGACGCGGATTTCGGCCGGTGGCGAACGCGTTCGGCGCTGCTTCCGGGACCAGATAAAGTTTTGGAACCGGGAGATTCGCTTTGCCCGCCAGGCGTTCCATCACCGCATAGAGGCGCGGCAATTCTTCGCGCGATACTGGTTTCGCGCCGCTGGACAGCAACGCAATCTTGTCGGAAAAAAAGTAGGCGATGGCGTTCATTAGCACCGCGAAGCCCAGCGCGATTTTCATGCCGTTGGGTCCTCCGAAAGCATCGCCAACGACGATCAGCACTAACGTCAGTGCCGTTAAGAGAAATGCGGTTCGCAAGACTTTCATGGTTGTTCCACCCTGGTTCGCCGCGAAGCGAATACGCTTCGTAACGGAAGCCTCCTGGATTAGATTCCAGCTGCTGCGGCCGGTTGTTTTTCCGGTTTCGCAGACGCCGTGCGCTCGAATCGCATGGTGTTCTGCTTTCCATCGCGATCGACGCGGATGTGATCCCCTGGGAGAACTTTGCCTTCCAGAATCTGCATCGCCAGCGGATCCTGAATGAGCCGCTGGGTGGTGCGCCGCAGCGGCCGCGCGCCGTATGCCGGATCGTAACCTTCTTCCAGCAGCAGCGTGTACGCCGCGGGAGTAAGGTGCAGCGTGATTTTGCGCTCCTCAAGCAGCTTCGCAACGTTTTTCAGCAGCAGTTTCACGATGCCTTCGAGCTGGGCTTTTCCTAGCGGGTTGAAAATCACGATTTCGTCGATGCGATTGATAAACTCCGGCCTGAACGATGCTCGCAGCCCTTCCATCGCTTCCTTTCTGGCGCGTTCCGGATCTTTCGTGGCCAGTTCGAAAATCGCATTTGAGCCCACGTTGCTGGTCATCACCAATACCGTATTGCGGAAATCCACAGTACGGCCTTTGCCGTCAGTCAAACGCCCGTCCTCCAGAATTTGCAGCAGCACATTGAAAACATCCGGGTGTGCCTTTTCGATTTCATCGAACAGCACCACCGAATACGGATGCCGCCGCACCTGCTCGGTTAATTGGCCGCCTTCCTCATAGCCGACATAGCCGGGAGGCGCTCCAATCAAACGCGACACGCTGTGCTTTTCCATGTATTCGCTCATGTCGATGCGGATCATCAACTTTTCATCGTCGAAGAGAAATTCCGCCAGCGCCCGTGCCAACTCCGTTTTGCCGACGCCGGTGGGCCCCAGAAAAATAAACGAACCGATCGGGCGCTTGGTGTCCGACAAACCCGCGCGGCTTCTACGCACGGCGTTCGACACCCGGCCCAGCGCTTCATCCTGGCCGACCACGCGCTGCCGCAGACGTTCTTCCATGTGCACAAGTTTTTGCGCTTCGCCTTCCATCAGACGTCCGGCAGGAATTCCTGTCCACTTACTCACAAGTTTCGCGATGTCCTCTTCGTCCACTTCCTCCTTGAGCATCGGGGCTTCTTTTTGCATCGCCGCGAAAGTGTCCTGCGCTTTGTTCAACTCCGCTTCAGCCGCAGCGATCTGTCCGTAGCGTATCTCCGCCACCTTGGCCAGTTCGCCGCTTCGTTCGTAGCGCTGCTCTTCCGCTTTCAGTTGCTCAATGCGTTCTTTGAGCTTGCGGATTCTTCCAATGGCGTCTTTTTCCGATTGCCAGCGAGCTTTCATGCCGCTGGATTGTTCCTTCAGCGCGCCCAGCTCTTTTTCAATTTGCGCCCGGCGCTCTTTCGAGTGTGCATCCGTTTCCTTCAGCAGCGCTTGCCGCTCGATTTCCAGCTGCATGATGCGCCGTTCGATTTCATCGATCTCCGTGGGCAGAGAATCAATCTGCATGCGCAGGCTCGCGGCTGCTTCGTCAATCAGATCGATGGCTTTATCCGGCAGAAAGCGATCAGAAATGTAGCGATGCGATAGTGTGGCCGCAGCAATAATCGCCGCGTCCTTAATGCGCACGCCGTGATGGACTTCATAGCGCTCTTTCAATCCGCGCAGAATCGCAATGGTATCTTCGACCGTCGGTTCGCTGACCAGCACTGGCTGGAATCTGCGTTCCAGCGCCGGATCTTTCTCAATATATTTCTTGTATTCATTCAGCGTGGTTGCGCCGATTGCCCGCAGCTCCCCGCGTGCCAGCGCCGGTTTCAGCATATTCGAGGCGTCCATGGAGCCTTCGGCAGCGCCTGCGCCAACCAACGTGTGCAACTCGTCGATGAACAGAATAATCTGTCCTTCGGACTGCGAAATCTCTTTCAGCACCGCTTTCAGGCGGTCTTCAAATTCACCGCGGAATTTGGCGCCGGCAACCAACGCCGCCAGGTCCAGAGCGACCAGCCGCTTGGTCTTCAGTACATCCGGCACGTCGCCGGAGACAATTCGCTGCGCAAGTCCTTCCGCGATCGCGGTCTTGCCTACGCCAGGTTCGCCAATCAGAACCGGATTATTTTTGGTGCGGCGCGCCAGAATCTGCATTACACGGCGAATCTCTTCATCGCGGCCGATCACCGGATCGAGTTTTGACTTGCGCGCTAACTCGGTAAGGTCGCGCGCGTATTTTTCCAGAGCTTCGTATGTCGCCTCAGGATTCTGCGACGTAACTCGTTGCGTGCCGCGTACTCCGGTAAGCGCCTGCAGGATCGCTTCGTGCGATGCGCCCAATTTTTTCAGCAACTGGCCTGCGGGATCGCGATCTGAGCCTGCAATCGCCAGGAAAAGATGCTCCGTCGAGACGTACTCATCCTTAAAGTTGTCAGCTTCCTTGAACGCCCGCTCCAGCGCATCGTTCAATGCGCGGCCGAGCCGCTGATCGGAAAATCCCTGCACTTTCGGCAGCCGGCCCAATTCGCGTTCAACTTCATTGCTGAGAGTTTCCTTGCGAACGCCAAGCCGCGCCAGCAATGGAGCCACAACGCCATCCGCCTGAGTGGTCAGCGCAGCCAGTAAATGCAGCGGCGTTATTTCCTGATTTTCGTGGCGCGCGGCAACCTCGTGCGCGTCCTGCAGCGCTTCTTGCGCCTTTACGGTTAATTTTTCGAATCGCAGCATAATCGCTCCCTGCTTAAGAAGAAGGGGCCGGCGCGGCGCGGGCCCCCATGCTACTCCACTCGACTGAAGAGATGAATTGCGTGAATTACCAGCTTGGCGCGACTATCGCGTCGAAGCTGCAGCGGCTTGGCCCGCGTTGGCAGCCGTAACATTCACTTTGATCTGCTTCGGCTTGGCTTCCTCGCGCTTCGGGACGCTCAGTGTCAGCACGCCATCCTTGTAATCCGCCTTGATGGCGTCGGTGTTCACGGTGTTAGCCAGGGAAAAGCTGCGGGCAAAAGAACCATAGGCGCGTTCGACACGCAGGTAGTTCTTCTCGTCCACTTTCTTCTCGAACTTGCGTTGGCCACGAATAGTCAAAATGTTGTTTTCCACTCGAACGTCCAACTCCTCCGGCTTGACGTCGGGCAAGTCAGCCTTTACTACCAGTTCGTGCTCGCCTTCGTAGATGTCCACAGCCGGGGTCCACGTGGTCAGGTTCTGTTCCTGCGACGCCCGGCCGAAGAACTCGCTGAACAGACGGTTCAATTCTGGGGAATTCCCACGGAAGGGCTCCCATCGATCCAAAGTGCTCATAAATCTTAAGCCTCCAATAGATATCACAGCACAGCAATCATAAAATATGCTTTTGTTGTTGTCAACTATGAAATTTAATCCTCATCCGTACAAGTAAAGTGTTTATTATGAGTGTTATGCGAAGAGCATTGTGACGGTGAGATTTCATCGCACAAGGCTATGGTGCGCGTTTTCAACGATGGGGTAAGACATTGCGGTTCCGGGGTTTCCGCGTTCACGCTACACTCCCCTATCGTGCGCACTGAGGACTTCGATTATTTGCTACCCCGGTCGCAAATCGCTCAACGGCCGCTTCGGCAGCGGGACGCCTCGCGACTCTTGCTCATGGATCGCGCCAGCGGCACGTTAACTGACACCTATTTTGCGCAGTTTCCCGATCTTCTTCGGGGCGACGAACTCCTGGTCTTTAATAACGCAAAGGTGATTCCCGCGCGCTTGTTTGGAAGACGAGCCGGTGTTCATTCCCAGTCTCCTTCGCGTGCCACTGCTCAAGAGCATTTGAGTGGAGAAGTGGAGGTCTTCCTGACGCGACAAATCTCGGCAGATTTGTGGGAAGCGTTAGTGCGACCGGGTCGAAAGCTGCCGGTCGGAGAACGAGTTATTTTTGGCAAAGGAGAACTGGAAGCCGAAATTTTGTCACGCGGCGAGCTTGGTCTACGCACGGTGCGATTCTTGAGCCGTGACACTGAGCCGGCGCAACGCCATATCGAACGGCTCGGACACGTTCCGCTCCCACCCTACATCGAGCGCGAGGACGAAGCCGCCGATCGCGAGCGATACCAAACTGTATTCGCGAAGCGACCCGGTGCAGTCGCTGCACCCACCGCTGGATTACATTTCTCGCAAGAAATTATGGCGGAGCTCCACAAGAAGGGAATCGACACGTGCGAACTTACGCTGGACGTAGGTCTGGGAACATTCCAGCCGGTTCACTCCGAAATTCTCGAGCAGCACATAATGCATGGCGAGACTTATGAAATACCCGCGGAGTCCGTCGCGGCGATTACTGCAGCACGCGCAGCGCGCAGAAGGGTGCTGGCGATAGGCACCACGGTGGTTCGCTCTCTGGAGGATTCCGCGCAACGTGCTCGGGAAAGCGAGACCCGCAATCTCTTGCTGCCGGGACGAGCAGAAGCGAAAATTTTTATTACGCCGGGCCATCAATTCGCTGTGCTTGACGGTTTGCTAACGAATTTTCATCTGCCGCGATCAACGCTGCTGGCGCTGGTCTGCGCTTTCGCGGGACGCGAGCGTGTTCTGGATGCATACAATCATGCAGTGGAAGTAGGCTACCGTTTTTACAGTTATGGCGACTGTATGCTGATTCGCTGAGGAACATTTGTGGTGGTCAGCCGCTTGGAATGACGTATATAAAGAGGGAACCACACACCATGTGCGGTTCCCGGTTGATTTCGATATCGTCAGCCGAAAAGATGAGGTTGGTCGTTATTCGCCGAAAACAAAAACTCTCTTCTGGCCGGCAAAGCGGACTTCGTGAACCTGTCCGTCCGCGCCCAGAAGAATTGCGGTGTATTGTGATTTCTGCTCGCGGTCTTCCCAGCGGCCTTCGCTTTCGGCCACGGTGCTCCTGCCCTTTTGCACTGTGGCTTTATTCCCGTCAATGGAAAGCCGGTATTCACCTGCCTGCAACGAAGCTTTCCCGACTTTTGCAGCCTGTGTGAGATTGATCGTTTGTGTAAACGGTTTTGCAAAAGCAGGCACGGTCATTGCCAAAGCAACCAAGAGCGCCGCAATGCGATACGTCGAATTGATTTTCATGCGTGTCACCTTTTCCCTTTCGCTCAACAGAAATGAGCCGCAGGGGATGGCGTTCAAAGGCAGTTGACACGCGGGAGTCGCTGCGAGTAGTCTCGCCTCGACACCAAGGTTTTCTGGACAAAGCGCCGGAAAAAGATGCGTGTCAATATGCCCCGCGGCTGCTACCGCGGGGTTTTTTCTGTCTCAAACTTGAACAGCCCCAAATTCGGCCGCACCCGTATAGACGAGTGACCCCACGAGAATGTTTCTTCGTTCCGAAAACTTCTTCGCGAAAAGTTTTATTCGGATGGAAAATATGGTTGTGGCTTGCAACAAAGGCTTCTTCACCGCTTGTAACATCGCAACTGGCGGTGAATTGTTGCTAAATTTAGATGTAACGAGACGGCAAAATGCGCTTGTGCGCGTCGTAAATGGGTTGTTTTGTTAATGCACCGTTATCCTTTGGTGCATCCCGGTGGATGTTCCACTATACTCATCTGCGCTCTTTCGGACATGTGAATGCGACTTCTGATTCTCAGCGATCTTCATGCCAATCTCACGGCCTTTGAAGCTGCTCTCGCGGCGGCTTCCGGAAAATGGGACGCCGCCGTCTGCCTCGGCGATGTTGTGGGATATGGACCAGACCCTGCCGCCGTATCGGAAAAGCTGCAAAGTATTACCAAGGATGTGATTCGTGGGAATCACGATAAAGCAGTTGCGGGCATCATGACCTCCGATGATTTCAATCCCATCGCCAGATTGGCCGTGGACTGGACGCAGGCGCAATTGTCTCCCGAACTCATGACCTGGCTCGCAGCGCTTCCAGCTGGACCAAAGGCTGCGGAAGGGGTAGTGCTGATTCATGGCGCATTTCAGGACGAAGACGAATACGTTTTCACGCCTGGCCAAGCCCTGGAAGGCTTGCTCGATTCCAGCACGGTGCTGAGCTTCTTTGGTCATACCCACCATCAAGGCGGTTTTTCCTATCACGAAAGTGACATTGCAGTTCTGCCCCTTCGCCCGCGGCCGATGGAGACATTTTCCGCTCTGCATCTCGAGCCAGGCCACAAGTATTTGCTGAATCCCGGTTCAATTGGGCAGCCGCGCGACGGCGACCCGCGCGCCGCTTTTGCGATTGCCGATTTCGACCACAATATCGTGGAATTTTGGCGCGTGCCGTATGATATTCCTGCGGTGCAGTCGCGCATGTACGAAGCCAATTTGCCTGAACCGCTCATCCACCGGCTAACCCTGGGCCGCTGAGATCGGAATACAAATGCAGGATGTATTCGAACCGCCACTGCCGCGGCCGGAAGATCGGGACGGCATGATTCTGCGGCATCCGCTGGCCATCGCTGCGGCCACACTTCTTGGACTGCTGGCGTTATATCTGGTCCTGTTCCGGGGACCTGCGCCGAATCCGTCCGTGCAACAAACACGATTTCCGTTTGGCCCTCCGGAACAGGCTTACGCGCCTAAACTGCAATTCCAGAATTTCGAAATGAGCCGCGCGGAAAGTTTTTTGAATCAAGAGGTCACCTACCTCGCCGGCGACGTGCTCAATTCCGGTGACCGCGCCCTGTCGGGAATCGAAGCCACGATCGAATTCCAGGACGATATGAAGCAGATCGCGCTGCGCGAAACTCGCCCGGTGCTTTTTGGATCATCCGCGCTGCTGCCGCCCGGAAAAACCGCACACTTCGAAATATCCTTCGATCATGTCCCGCCTTCATGGAATATGCAGCTGCCCACCGTGCGCGTCGCTGGTCTGCAATTCGCCCGAACCGACCGATAGTATTTAGATATTTACCTGACATATAACGCCTCGGTGCAACTGTCTATCGAACTGGAAGCCTGCTGGCGAGAGTTCGCGGCCGCCGGGCCCGCGGACCTTTTTGAGAATGGTACGCGGATCGCCCCCTCTAGCCTCCCTGTCGTGGGAAGTACGCGGCAAAAATGAAAAGCCATTGCTGCACCTGTGGTCGGAAAATCACAATCTGACCCGTCGCGTGTTGGCGATTACCGATCATTCCGAGCAACGTCTCGCGCTGGCTGGCTGTGGAATGTTTTGGACGCGTCAAACCTGACCGGCTGGAATTTTTGCGAATCGGGTTCGGCCGATCGGCTCGACAGCTTTGGCGGGAAACCTTTGCGCAAGCGGTTCGCAGGCTTTGCGAGCATGAGTTTCCCGGTGAAACTCTGGAATCCGTGACATCCTCGGCAGACCTTGAACATTTTCTCTCCGGAAACTACGCGCGCGGCGTTTTACGGCGCGGCAGTGAATCGTGGGCCGTCTTTACAGTTCCGGATGACGAGCCGAACGACGATCCCGCGCGCTGCCTGACGTTCGCCTGCTATGGCTGGATCATTTGCGGCCAAGCTCGTCCCGCAAGAACATTGTCGGCGTTCGCATCCTGCTTCCAGAGAAGAGCGCTCCGCCGGTAGCGCACATGTTGCCGGCGTTGCATCCGCAGTTGCCCGTACAACTCCTCGAACGCGATGCGCTGATGGGGCGGTTGCTGAAAATCGATCCTTCGGAAGTCGCTAATTTTAAGTTCGTGATCGTCTCCGCACGTGAGATCCAGTCATTGCTGGATCGCGCTCGACAGGAATTAAATTCATTGCTCCCGGCTTCGCGCGACGCCATTTCTTATCATCCGAACTTGTCGGCAAAAGAAGTGGTTGTTCGGTTTCGCGGACTTGCCTGCTTGCGCTGGCATCAGGCATCTATTTTGGCGCGCGGGATGCAAAAACCAAATGGGATCCTGGCAAGGCCAGGGAAGTGGAACGGCATTCCCGGGAACTGCAGACGCATCGTCATCCACTGGCGTCCGATACCCGGCGCTGGCTGGAGTTTCTCATACGCCAGGATGTGACCCGAGTGGATCCGACGCTTGATGCACATTTTGCGTACGTGCAAGTTCTGGCAAAATATTGGCTGCGCGTGGACCGCCATCTTGAGCAGGAAGACATTCCGCGCTACGCTTTTTTCCCCAACACCCAGCTGCAACCGGCTTCGCCCGTCGTGTATCGAGTGGCGCCGGCGCTTCGCTTTCATCCCGCGACGGAAATTCTCCTGCGCTACCTGAATCCCCGCATGGAAGTTGTGCGCGTCGGACTCGCGGAGTCGTGGCGGAGCGGACTATCCGCGGTCCTGCACCAATAATTGCAGCGCCCCCACTTTCCGCAAGCGCAAATTCCGCCGCAACCTTTCGCGTACAGTCGGGTTATACTTGCCATGCAAGCGGAAAGGTTATTTCTCGTGAGCTTTTCGGTGCAGATCCGCCATCGCGATCAGGTGGCCTTGATTGATGTGTCCGGACACCTGACTTTATTCGAAGTCGGAGCCTTGCGTGAGTCTATTCAATCTCTTTTGAAAGCACAGCGGAAAAATATCATTCTCAATCTGAGCGGCTTGGTCTATTTGGATAGTTCTGGGATCGGCGAACTCGCGCGCATCTACGTCGCGGTGGTCAAGCACGGCGGAGCCATGAAGGTAATCGGCATTACGCCGAAAGTGGAAGAAGTCCTCAAAATCACTCATCTATCCCAGGTTTTCCAGGAATTTCCCGACGAACAATCCGCTCTGCAAAGTTTCCCCTCATAATTCTGTTCCGCAAATTCTACGTTTGCTGCGCGCGTCCTCTAATGGTTTTACATTAGTACTTATGCGAGCGAATCCATGGCAAATAAAAGCGCAGTGAATCTGCTGGAAAAACGGCCGTAAAAGGGAGAGAAGCAGTTAGGGTGTTAGCCCTAACTGCCTCCCGGGGTGTGTCCTCGAAGTGGTGTTATTGAGTTAGATGTACCGGAGCAAAAAAGGTTTCCCTGATCTAAAAGTTTTTTTCGAAATATAAAATGGCGGCAAAATATTAATAAAACAGGTACTTACGCCAGCGCTCGTCTCGATGACCGATCATGCGCATCAATTGCCGCGAGGTATGCAATGTGAATGGACGCGGACGGCGCGCCAATTTAAATCCCGCTTCTTCCGGAGTGCGATCGCCTTTGCTGTTATTGCAGCGGTAGCAGCACGCTACTAAATTTTCCCAGGAGGAACGTCCGCCGCGCGAACGTGGCACCACGTGATCCAGCGTCAATTCCGAACTGGGGAAAACCCGCCCGCAGAACTGGCAAGTATTGCGATCCCGCAACAAAATGTTTTTACGCGAAAGCGCCCGGCTCTGCTGCGGAATATGCCGGTAAGCCAATAGTCGAATGACCGAGGGCACTCTGTGAGCATGCGCCGCGGAATGGACTTCTGCGTTGTGCATCTCTTCTGCCTGCGCTACACCCTTTAAGAGAAGCACCATCGCACGCCGCACCGCCGTCACGTTAATGGGCTCATACGTGGCGTTCAATACCAAGACCGGCTCCTGCATCAACGATGCACGCCTGGGACCCGCCGGATTGTGGAACCTACTATCGGCTGGAGAATCGTTGGAAGGCACGCCTGAACTGGCCGCATCGGAAGCAGCGAATCGGCGGGAGTACACACCCTCTTTTCGCGTTGCGCTCATCGCGCCTACCTCGGTACAACCTGACCTTACCGGCTGACCTTCTGCGGGTTAAGTATGGCCCGGGCAACCGTCACCCCTAGAACTTCAGCAGCCCCCGCTTCGCGCAGCGCCTTTGCACACTCATACGGCGTCGCGCCAGTCGTCATTACATCATCTACCAGTAAGACGCGCCGCTTGTCAACTTGGCTGCCTGGACGTGTGTGGCAAAAGCACCACGAACCGCTTCCCACGTCTCATTGGAACGTTAGAAGGTGCTTGTCCAGCCGCGGCAGTTTTCTCACCAACAGCACTCCTTGATGCGCTAGCCCCAGCCGTTTCGCAAGCCATTTAGACAGTAATTCTGCCTGGTTGAAGCCGCGCTCGCGACACCTGATCTTGTGCAGCGGCACAGGCACCACCACGTCCGCCTCCAGCGCCTTACCATTTCTACGAACCACGTCCGCCAGCCGGTCCGCAAACCAGCCGGCCAGCGGCTCCATGTCTTCAAATTTCAACAACACGATCGTTCGCACCAGCGAATCCTGGTACCGCGCAAAACTTCGCGCTCGATGGAAGTGGAATTTCTCGCTGCGACATCCGATGCACACATCGTCGAACAGTTCTCCTGATCCGCCTTCGTCGTCATCGCCAGATACCGCGTCAACCGGAACTCCGCATTCTGCAAATGTTTCCCCGAATCCGCGAAAACGAAGCCAGGCAATCCTCGCACATAGGTAATCTCGACGCTCGAGTGAGTAGCTGCTCGCACAGCCGGCACCCCGCCGGCAGGACGATGCTAGCCAGTGCGCCGCCATCCACGCCGAGGGTTTCCCCATGGCCAGAGGAACTACGCCTCAGCAAAAAATAATCAATAGCTAATATTTTATGCTGAGTAAATGAAGGTTGACACCATCAGAGCTGGCCCTTTTCGGCCTTTTCCTGGCAGGTAATGCAATGCTTGGCCCAGGGCACGGCTTCCAGTCGCTTTTGCTGCATCTCGTCCTGGCAGTTCGCGCACACACCGTATTCTTCCTTCTGAATGCGTTTCAGCGCTGCTTCGATCATGTTCAGAATGGTCCGGTCAGTGTTGGTCATGCCAAACAGGAATTCTTTGGTATAGGAATTCGCCGCTTTGTCAGCGAGATCTACCGTCGGATCTTCGTCGGCCAACCGGCCTTCTTCAGCGGTGCGAGCGATGGTCTTCAGCAACTCATCGCGACGCGCCAGCAGTTTTTTCTTGTAGTAGTCGAGCCTTTTCTTGTCCATGTGAGTCCCGCCCCTCGGTGCGAAATTTGGGGCATCTAAAAACTCCGTAGTCTAGGCTTGATTGCGCGGAGTGTCAAGTAAGCCAATTCGTGTGATTCGTGTGGCGTGCTCTGTACGCCAACGAGCGCGGCTGTATGAGATATTTTTGCAAGCCAGAGGTTCCCGTTAGGGCATACGCGAGAATTCCTATATACTCCGCGGCATCGTCGATCGCGTCTGATTGAGCAAAAGTCTAAAAATGGCCGTAGCAATTCCACGCGTTCTAATTCCTGCCGCCCGCCTCGCGGATCGCACACGCCACCTCACCGCTTTACGGCTGCTGCCATTTCTTTTCACCTTGTATCTCGCGAATTACTTGGATCGCACCAGCGTAGCCTACGCCGCGATCGGCATGACTCGCGAACTAGGATTCAGCGATCGCGTTTTTGGATTCGGAGCTGGCGTTTTTTTCATCAGTTATGTCGCCTTGCAAATTCCCGGCGCACTCCTTGTTGAACGCTGGAGCGCCCGCCGCATGATCTGTTGGACCATGATTGCCTGGGGTTCGATGACTGCGCTGACCGGTTTGGTACATACTCCTTCCGAACTCTATATCGCGCGTTTCTTGCTCGGCGCCGCCGAGGCCGGATTCTTTCCTGGCGTCATCGTATATCTCAGCCATTGGTTCGTCTGCAAAGATCGCGCGAAAGTAACAAGCCACTTCATGTCTGCCATTCCGCTGTCTTTCGTGATCGCATCGCCCATCGCCGGTTTGATTCTCGGCCGCAGTTGGCTCGGCATCGCTGGCTGGCGCTGGCTTTTCATCCTTGAAGGACTGCCGGCCGTGCTCCTCGGCATCATCGCGTTTTTTTATTTGACGGACTTGCCTGGGCAGGCAAAGTGGCTCGCTCTCGATCAACGCCAATGGATCGAAAATAAATTGCAGGAGGAGCGCTCCGCCGCGGGCTTCGAGGCCATGCCGATCCGGCAGGCCCTTACGTCATCTACAATTCTGCTGCTCGCCGCCGTGTGTTTCCTGAATTACTTTGCGTATTACAGTTTCCTTTTCTGGCTGCCCACTATGTTCAAACGTCAGTCCGGATTTTCTGATTTGAATGTCGGCCTCCTTGGCGCTTTGCCCTACGCCGCACTCTTCGTCGCAATGCTGGTGAATGGCTGGCATTCTGATCGGCAGTGCGAAAGGCGCTGGCACTGCGCGGGTCCGTCTTTCGTCGCTGCCGTGGCACTGCTGGGCCTGGCTGCTCACCCTCAATCGATCCTAGTTTTGCTGAGTCTTTTTACACTGGCAACCATCGGGAACGCTTATTTGCCAGCACTTTGGGCCATGCCGACTGAACTCCTCTGCAAGTCTGCTGCTGCCGCGTCGGTAGGAATGATCAATGCTGTCGGAAGCGTCGCGGGATTTGTGGGTCCTTACCTTTTCGGCTACATGAATACCAAGTTCGGCTCATTCTCGTATGGCCTCACAGTCTTGGCCGTAAGTTCACTGGCAGCCGGCGCGCTAGTGCTGTGCATTGCAAAGAAAACCCTGACGCCCGAGCTCTGAAAGCCCGGGAGAGTCCGTCTGCGCCAAAATCGTTTCGTTGTATGGCGTATGGCGCAGCCATAACGGGAAGTCATTCGAAGTCTCTGCAGCGGGCGGTACACTTGTTCCCTCGGGCCAGCGAATCGCGCGAGGCATTTGGCATGAATCAGTCACCAGACATCGTGTTGAAACCGATTGGCGTCGTGCGCTCTCCGATCAAAGAAGTTGCCGACGATTGTTGGGGCGGCGTAGCAGCCACGATAGCGCTGGATCCGCTGTGGTTTAGTCCGGAATCCACGCAAGGTTTGGACCAGTTCTCACACGTTGAGGTGATTTTTCTGCTGAACAAAATTCCGCCGGAAGAAATCGAAAAAGGCGCGCGGCACCCGCGCGGACGCACCGATTGGCCGAAAATGGGAATCTTCGCGCAGCGCTCCAAGGACCGGCCTAACCGCATTGGCATCACCATTTGCAAACTCCTCTCGGTCAACGGTCTTGAAATTCGCGTCAGCGAACTCGACGCTGTGGACGAGACACCGGTGCTGGATGTAAAACCTTATCTCAAAGGTTTCGCGCCGCGCGGCGAAATACGCGAACCGGCTTGGGCCAATGAATTGATGGCTGGATATTTTCGTAGGACCTGAATTGTCTCTTAATGGAGGTTTGAGCATGCAGGGTGAGGTGAAAACCGGGGCAGCGATCGATGCCTACGTTTCGAAAAAAAATCCCAAGCTCAAGCCAGTGACTGACGCTGTGCGCGCTCTGGTTCGCAAAGCGGTTCCTAAATCGCGCGAAGCCATCAATGCTTGGGGCATTCCGACGTTCGAATGGAATGGAACGCTTTGCTACATCATGGTCGGAAAAAACCATGTCACTTTTGGTTTTCCCCGTGGCACGTCCCTGCAGGACTCGTCCAAGCTCCTCGAAGGTACCGGGAAGAATCTGCGTCATGTGAAATTACGAGAAATCTCGAACGTGCACGACGCCAACTTAAAGCAACTCATTTTGGAGGCCAAAGCCCTCAACCGGGCGCAACCCTTGGGTCCGGCGATGCGCGCGAAAAAACTTTCCGCGAAGCGTTGAAACGCCTTTGTTGCCTGATTTACTTCCACGACCCGCGCGAGGAAACCGAAATTGCGGCAGCTCACATGACTACTGTGCTTTTGGATCATCCGTTGCTGCTCGCAGTCTGCTTGTTCGTGTTCCTGATGGCCGTCGTGGAGACGGGTTTTCGCGTTGCCGTAATCACCGGCGCAAACCTCGATGACGACAGCCGCGAACAGATTGCCGCGTCGCGCGATTCGCTCGGAATTCTGCTGAGTTTTATGCTCGGCTTTACGCTGGCCATGGCCTTGCCCCGATTCGACCTGCGCAAACATTTGGTGATGGAGGAAGCCAACGCCATCGGAACCACCAGCCTACGCGCCGGACTGCTGCCGGAGCCGCAGCGCAGCCAGGTTCGCGCACTGCTCCTGCAATATGTTCAGGTCCGCCACGCCTATTCGCAGGCGCCCCCCCGGCGAACGGGAAATCGCAACAACGATTGATCGCGCCAAGGCTTTGCAATCTTCGTTGTGGCAAAAAGCAGAAGAAGCCGCCCGCCAAAGCCCGACTCCGATGACCGCTCAGTTCATCACTTCGCTGAATGAGACCATCGACTTGAGCGAGAAGCGCCTCACCGCTCTCGAAAACCGCATCCCCGCCACCCTCTGGCTGATGCTACTGCTGATTGCTCTCATGACTTGCTTCACGTTTGGCTACTGGCAGCGCAAGAGATTCTGGCTGGTTGCCGTAGTTTCGCCGCTAATGATTGCGATTGTCATGGGATTGATCGCGGATTTAGACAGCTCGCGAGAGCGGCTTCCTCCGCGTCGATCTGCGCAGCTTGGAACGCGTCGCGCAAGATCTTCGTAACGCGCCGCCGGCAAGTCCTGATACTCCGCCTGCTCCGCGGTGATCCGTTTCTCATGTTCATCAGCATTTCCGACGTGCCGCATGCGCGCTTTTTGCAAAAGTAAATATCACTTCGTGAAAAAGATTTAGCCAACTGCAATCACCTGAAAATCAAATTTTGGTAATTCGCCTGCCGGACTTCAAACCCGCCGCGCTTCTATTCGTAATACACCTCAAAGGGTCTGATTGGCCGATTGCTGGGCCGCACTGAGTGGGTGGACATGCAGAAACTTCCAGGGCCGACTGTGGTGGAAGAACAATCCGGCAAGGAGACTGTATGCGCTCCACTCACAAAAGTTTGCCACGCGGCTTGGCGTTGCTGGGGTTGCTGTTTGTGCCGCCCGGCGTGCTCTTTTCCCAATCTCGGCCTGTTTTCACTGCCTTCCCAGCCCTTACGGAGGTGCATGGAACTCCACTGCTTGCCCGGCCAGCCCCCGGCGATACTGGTAGCGAAGCCGACGTCTTGACTTCTTCGCGCAAAGTCGTGTTGATGATCCTCCAGGATGAAAATGCTTGCTCCGTGTGGTTCCGCCGCTCTGACCCGCAAGTCGTTTCGACGTTCTTGTCGCTCAATTATCGAATCGAGAAGGATGGTCCGCAGCACGTCACACAAGAGAAGGCTTCCAGCGGCGACTGGCTCGAATTTGGACCGTACGTCGCGAGAGCTATCCAGGATTCTGGGCCCGGCGCGACTGTCACCATTAACGCCAACGGCGCTTTTTTCCACGCCCGCGGAGACATTTACCGACCGAACTGGCCCGGCGGCATAGGCTTTGAGACCGGCAATCGGCGCTACATTCATGTGGGTCCATACCAGGGCGGCACGCTCCGCGCGCAGGTGCTTGCGCTTCTTCATGAACTGGCCCACGTTGTGGGCGCAATCCCCGAAGATAGCTCTTCCAGGTTTGGCCCCCGCAGGTCCCAGAAAAACACCGAGATCATCGTGCAGCGCTGCAAACGAACCGTGGACTCAATTGTCCGGACGCCAGGCTCATCCTGGGAGCATCGCTAAGTGACCGGCTCTCCGTCCAGCGCAAGAGCGTTCTTGCCCTTCCGGGCATGTGCCGGCTTGGGTTCGGAATTGCGTCCAACGTGAACTTAAATTTGTCCACTAACACCGGCATAATCCCCTTCCGCGCGTCTAAATCGCTGCTGGGCAACGCTCGGCCTGTCCAGGTCGCTGAAAATGCGGAAAAAGTCAAGGAGCTCCGAGATGAAACGATTTGTTCGCTTGATGATTTGCGTGTGTCTGGTCACCGGTTTGGCAAACGCCGCCTTCGCACAACAATCCACGGCCCCCGCGACGGAACAGCCTGCGGACAAAACCGCGCCAAGTTACGACCTTAAGGCTCAGGCTGCACTGGACCTGCAGCAGTTACAGAAAAAATTCACCAGCTTGGCCGAAGCGATTCCCCAGGAAAAATATTCCTGGCGGCCGGCGGAAGGAGTGCGTTCAGTCAGCGAACTCTTTTTGCACGTGGCCGGAGCCGGGTTCTACTTTCCCACCTTGAAGGGCACGCCTGCCGCGCCCGGGTTTAATCCCAAGGATTTCGAGAAATCCACCACCGACAAGGCGAAGGTAATCGATTGGCTGAACAAATCTTTCACCTACGCTATCGCCTCGGTCCAAAGCATGTCCAACGCACAGTTTGCCGCTCTTCTGCCAAAGCTTGGTCCGCAGGCGAATGAAGGAGATGTCGTCTATCTCATGGTCGGCCACGCCCACGAACATCTCGGACAATCCATCGCCTATTCGCGTTCCGTGGGAATCGTCCCTCCATGGACAGCCGAGGCGGCAAAGAAAAACCCGAAAGCTCCGCGGGACTAAGCTCGGCCACTTTAGATAAACCGCCAAAAGATAGGGATTTTCTCAGTTTCCACACTCTGAGGAAATTCGCCAGAAAATCTTTTGCCAGGGGCTTGACGCTTCAGGAAGTTTCTGTATAATTACAAATGGTTCGGGGGATTGCCAAATCCATCGGGCTAATCAGGGGATTCACGGTCGGGTCTGCAGGGCAATCACAGATCCTAGAGTGAGGTACCTTACGAATACGGGCTAGATATTTGTTGAGCTTCGCGCGGAGCCACTGAAATGCAAAAGTGGCTGTGCCCGGCGCTCGACGCCGGGTTTTTTATTTTTAGGGGCTCGGGTTTCAGGGTTTGTACTTACAAACCTTGAGCGAACAAAGCCTGCTAAAGATTCAGCTGGAAGGCTAAGCCGTCAAGACGGCTAGATAAGTCCCGCCAGACAAGCTCCAGAGATCCTGGAGCATTCCGATGGACTCGGAACCAAACGTTCTTTGACAACAGAAAGGCTGGCAAGTTCACGCCGATAACCCTGATCCTGATTACGGTCGGGAGGGGTGCCATGGCGTGGATTATTACAAGTTCTGCTCGAGTTGAGCAGTACTGTGGATAGATTTACAAGGCGAACTGCCTAACGACGAGTCGTCAACCCTCCTTCTTCTTCGCCACAAAATAGGAACTATAATTCCTACACTTTGTAAGTGTGTGAAAATGGAGTTGTCTACTCGTTATCTGCAATACGCGGAATCGAAAGCCTGAATTTGCGGTTACCCAATCGCAGGTGCGGGATATATGGAGCTGCGGAACACAGTGCGTGGGTTTCAGGGTTTGTTTTACAAACCCTGACTTGAAAAAGTCAGGGCTGTAGCGGACCAGCGATCGACGAGTTGGGTGAGTTTTATGATTAAGCTACTAAGAGCGTACGGTGGATGCCTTGGCGCCAGAAGGCGATGAAGGACGTGGCAAGCTGCGATAAGCCTCGGGGAGCCGCAAGCAGGCTTTGATCCGGGGATTTCCGAATGGAGAAATCCAACGAGATGAACTCTCGTTACAGCCCGCTGAATATATAGGCGGGTATGAGCTAACCCAGGGAAGTGAACCATCTCAGTACCTGGAGGAAAATAAATCACAGAGATTCCGATAGTAGCGGCGAGCGAAATCGGAACAGCCCAAACCCAAGTGCTTGCATTTGGGGGTTGTAGGACCGCACAAGTAGAGTTACCAAACCGGTTGCTATGCGAACTTGCTGGAAAGCGAGACCATAGAGTGTGAGAGTCACGTAGCAGAAAGCAACCCGGACTCGAAGCGGTATCCTGAGTACTACGAGACACGTGTAATCTCGTGGGAAACTGGGGAGACCACTCTCCAAGGCTAAATACTCTCTGGCGACCGATAGTGAACCAGTACCGTGAGGGAAAGGCGAAAAGCACCCCTGCTAGGGGAGTGAA
>Ga0185299_10000849_pt1 | contig 71455 bp, 57 predicted proteins | sample PaiPotPPA55metaG_FD_128002 | JGI IMG/M metagenome (GOLD analysis project Ga0185299, IMG submission 128002) | Iron sulfur acid spring bacterial and archeal communities from Banff, Canada, to study Microbial Dark Matter (Phase II) - Paint Pots PPA... ...
GCTTCAAAAGCGTCCAGCGCCATATCCTCGATAATGCGGCAGTCGAACGATTTTGTTCGCCACGTTTCGTACGGTATCTCGCCGGAAATCAGGGCATCCCACTGCTGGCGCAATTCAAAAACGCGCGCATCGCGCTTTCTGAAGTAGTGCTTGCGATAGCTTCGGCGAAGAAGGATGAACGCCAGCAGCAGCACATCGGCCGCGATGGCACCGATGATGGCCTTGAACACGAAGGCTGAAGGTTCCAGCCTGTGCAATATTTCAAAACCGGATGCCATAGCTGAGTCCAAAACTCGTTTGCGCGCGATCCTGTGTTCTCTGCTGGAACGCGCCGTAGGCGGTTACGTCTTGACGCGCGGTAAACCGGAAGCGCAGGCCGCCGCCATATGTTTGCGATGCGAAGCTGCCGATCTGATCGACTTGCGCAAAATCTTCCGTGCCTACAGCGAAAAACACATTCCCGGTAAGTTCTCGTTGCGACCAGTGCGCCAGGGGGACACTAAGCCGAGTCAGGCCCGAAGGCTTCCAGTCCACACCAGTGGCAGAAAAGTGACTGCGCGCTTCGGTGAGTCGGATGGACCACGTCCAATCGCGCGGAAGATAGACGATGGCGGTCTCATTGGTAGTCAAAATCCTTGCCGTCGTATACCAATACCAGTGCTGGCCGTAAATAACCTCAATTCCACGAATTGGGCGGTCTTCGCTGATCTTGAAGCCGTGATCGAGCTCAAAAAATGCCTCGGTCTCGGGAATGACCCCATTGTCGTGCCCTGTCGCTCCACCAATCGTGATGGCACCCCAATGCGGCTGGCTCCTGGTGATGCTGCCGACGAAATTTCCGGCATTGAGCCCACCGCGCTGGTAAAAACTCCCGGCGACACTCGTCGTCCATCGCGGGGTCCATTTGGAGACCAGGGTCACCCATTGATCGCGGTTTGCGGGCGCAAAGGAAAAGGCATCTTGGTCAAAACCAAATCGCAACGCTTCCTTGGGCGCGCCAGGAATCGATGACGGACCCGAACGGGTGTCTGAGCTGATGGGATCGAGCGGTAGCGCTCTCGGGGATTCAAGACGAGCTTCGCTCGAATTTGACTTGGCACGCAACATTTCCGCACGGGTCGCTTGTAGGTCGGCGCGGTTCGGATCGAGCTCGACCGCATGATTGGCGGTCTTGAGCGCTTCCTCGGTGCGTCCCAAGCGCAAGTACACCGTAGCTAAGCCCAGCCACTTGTCGGGATCACTTTTGTCGATCTTAAGAATTTCGTTGAATTCGTGCTCTGCTTCAGGAAGCCGCCCGGCCCAAGTCAAGACTTGAGCGCGCCATGCACGAATGTCCGTGTCGCCTGGCGAAAGTGCGATCTGCTGATCGACAATTCGCAAGGCGTCATCCCAATCGCGAGAGTCGGAGTACTTTCGGACTTGAGTTTGCCAATCCTGGTCCGGCTGCTGCGCTTGGGCGGAGGGGCCAAGAGAGAGCGCGTTCAAGGCGAGCAGCACGAACAAGCGCCTGATTCCACGGGCGCGCGTCTGGCGCAGCTGCGGCATCTTCCGGACGGATTGTGTGCGGAGCATTCCACCGACAGTTAGTGCAAGAGACAGGCCATTAGGCTTATTTCGGCCTCGATTCTATGGCTGGTAAGTGCCGTGCTATGTGTAAGATACTAGGAGTTTTCAAACGGAATGACAGTTAGCATACTGATCGAATACGTCAGTCTCAGAGTGATACGCCCAACATGACGTTTGTGAGACAGAGATACCTGCAGCTCCTTGTCTGTTATTGCTTTCGTTATAGCTCCCCGCCGTGGAGCTATCACACCTATCCTTGAAAAGCTACACTCCGTTCTTCATGCAATCCAAGAAACGCCCTTCGATTTCCGCGCTCGTGACTCTTGTTTTGTTGGCGTTGCCCGTCGCGTCTCGAAGCAGCGAAGAGCAGAATCCCCTTCTCCATGCAGCGGACGTTCCTGTGCATCCGCTTGTTCATTTTTCTGCCGATCCGTCTTCCGAGTTTGCTGAGTCCTTCGCGATGCAAGTAGCGGTTTTCCAGACAAAGAAAGACGAAGGAATGCTGGGGCTATTGCACGCGCTAAACGAAATGGGCATCCCGTTCTTTGTCACGCGCGACCTCGACAAGGCGCTTCGACACTCCTTGGTGATCGCCTATCCGGGCGCTGACGGTCATACGTTCGATAGCCAGCAGGTGCGCCAACTCAGTCTTCATGTCTCGAAGGGCGGCAGCGTACTGTCATTCAATGTCTCAACAGGATCTCTAAAGTCGCTCTTCGGATTTCACAATGCCGTTCCATCGCGCAGTCGTCACCGCGTGATGTTCACCGCAAGTACTGACCCCATTGAGCTGTATCTGAATCGCCCCGAGGAGCGTGAAGTGCAGCTTGGAAATTCCAAGTATGACGAGATTTTCTGGACGAACGGTTACTCCTCCGATGGTACCTCCGAGGTGCTGGCGAAATTTGACGATGGCACCGGCGCACTATTGCGCAAGAAGCTTGGAACTGGGACCTCCTATCTGTTCGGCCTGAGCTTCCAAGATGTGATCCTCCGCAATCAGATCAATCGCGATTACGACGCCGAACGTCATTACGCAAACGCTTTCGAACCCGGCTCGGACGTCTGGATGCTGGCGCTGCGCGCCTGGTACGAATCCACGCAGCCAGCTGCGGTCCGGCTGGGCACCATACCCGATGGGAAAAAATCGGTATTGTTGCTCTCGCACGACGTGGATTGGGCGGATTCCTTCGATCCTGCTCTGGAATTCAGTGCGATGGAAGAAAGGCATCATGTCAAAAGCACATTTTTCATTCAAACGAAATACGTGAGCGACGCTAACAGTGCTTCGTTCTTCGCTGGAAAGAATCTCGTTGACCTTAAGAAAATACAGGCCCAGGGTTTTTCCATCGGTAGTCATTCGGTCATTCATTCCCGCGGATTCAATAAGTTCGAATTGGGTGCGGGAACAGAGACTTTGGCGACCTACCACCCACGGGGTACGGGCTTTGACACCGCTACGGGCGCCAACGTTTTCGGCGAGATCCGAGTGAGCAAGCAACTCCTCGACGGCGAACTACCTGCCCAGCAGACCGTTTTCTTTCGGGCCGGGCATCTTCGTGTCCCTCCGACCATGCCGGAAGTGCTGCAACGCTGTGGTTATCTATTTGATTCCTCGTTCACTGCACCGGATGTGCTGACTAATTTCCCTTACCCCTTACCCCTAGGATTGAGCTTCGAAGAGGAGAGTAGCATCCTCGAGTTCCCGCTTACATTTGAGGACGAAGAGCCTCCACGATTGGACCTGCGTGTATCCGACATGCTGGAAGTGATCCGCGCTAACGCCGAAAACCAGGCAATCAATGTGATACTGATTCACACGAACGAAGCTCGCTACAAACTCAAGGCCGAAGAAGACCTCCTCAATCAATTGCCCGAAGCCGTCATCGCAACTGACATGCTCAGCTTTGCCAAATTCTGGCGCGCCCGTGAACACGTGACATGGACGAGCAGGCCTGACCAGACAGATACCGGAATCCGATTAACGGTCACGACAACGGAACCGGTCGAGGGGCTGACATTTGAATTTCGGCGCAACCTTAAGAGTGCCGACAGGGGCGGCACAGTTTCAGAAAACCACCATCAGATCGTCATGCGCCCCTTGAAAGCGGGGGAGAGGCTAACCGTCGACATCCGTTATTCGCACTAAAAGCGTCAAAATCCCAAAATTCTTAGCTATCGGAGCCGCAACTCCAACGGACCGCAATGCAACAGGGCGTGCTAAGGCGTTCCGGATTCCTTATCTTGGGGTGAGGCAACAACGGGAAGGTGGCCAGGAGGGAGGTTTTGCACCGGCATGGCGGCGTGCCATGAAAATTGTCGAGCGCATGGAAATAGCTGGGTCAGCGCCCGCTATGCCGGCCCAGGATTGTCCCGAGTGAAGTGCAGGTAGGACGGCAGAGGTGAACCTAACACTAATTTTAGCGACCGACTGCGAACGGCGGCACCGATCCTTATCCGATTCCCTAGCTGGATAAGAATAGCTTAACCACATGCATTCATTGCGAAATCTCTTGCAGGAAGCGCAAGAAAATGGGGTGGCAATCGGCCACTTCAATATTTCTGACTTGGTTCTCTTGAAAGCGGCGTTCACCGCCGCTCAGGAAGTGAACGTGCCGGTCTTGGTTGGTTTGTCCGAGGGCTAGCGTGAATTTGTGGGAGTAAGTCAAATTGCCGCCTTCGTTCGGAGTTTGCGCGAGGAATTCGACTTCCCCATTTTTCTTAACGCCGATCATACGCACTCCCTCGCGAAGGGGGTGGAGGCTGCAAAAGCGGGGTTCGACTCCATTGTTTTTGATTTGTCGGCCTTGCCCATCGAGGAAAATGTACGTCAGACCAAACAAGCTGTAGAGGCGCTGAAGGCGATCAATCCTTCCATGTTGGTGGAAGGAGAAATCGGGGACATCGGAACTGGCCCTGAAATACACGAAACGTCTCCCGACCTGTCGAAGGGGCTCTCGACGCCGGAGGAAGCGAAACAATTTGTTGAGAGCACGGGAGTGGATATCCTGGCTCCCGCGGTGGGCAATATGCACGGCATGCTTCGGAGCATGGTACAGGGAGAAACGAAGAAACGTTTGGATATCGAGAGAATTGCTGGCATCAAGCGAGCGACACGAGTCTTCCTAACCTTGCACGGCGGCTCCGGAACCGATGATGAAGACTTGCGCAAAGCGATCGGAGCGGGAATCAACATTGTCCACATCAATACGGAACTTCGGGTCGCGTGGAGACATGGTTTAGAAGACGGGTTAGCTAGACACCCGGATGAAGTTGTGCCCTACAAAATTCTGCCGACCGCGTTGGATTCTGTAAAGCAAGTAGTCGCCTCGCGCTTGCGGCTCTTCAACGGGGAAGGGCGCCTCGCTCGAGGTGCATGACCACAGAAAGCACGCCAGTGCTTCCGATCCCCGGGTCGAGGCCTGTCGATCTCGAAATCCCAGGTCGAGAAACTGTTCAAACTTCGCATTCACAGGGATCTAACGACCAGCCCTGCATCCGCAGACGCACGACTCGATCCGCGGGGCCCACGCTGCGCCCGCGAGGAGCAGCAAGGTGAACGCCACATGGAACACGCTACATGCTCGAAATTTTGATATAGCGAAGGACGTCCGGAATGCTCTTGACCACCAGATACGCAACGAACATGCCGGCTACGGCCAAAGCCAATTGCCCCGTACGATTCATGGTCTTATCGCCTCGCCGATATGATGCTCGCCGCCGAAACAACAAAGGTTCTGAGTCTGGCGCCATTTCTGTCGAAGATTTTTTACGGGGACGCGACTATGTACTCAACTGAACAGACAAGGACTAGGTGAATGTGTTAAAGAATGGCGGCGGGGAGCTATGATCGGGAAAACCAAAGAGCGCTGGCAAGAATTGTGTGAACAGGCGGCAAACGAACAAGATCCTCAGAAATTGATGGCGCTGGTCAAAGAGATAAACCGGTTGCTCGAAGAGAAACAGGCTCGGTTGAAGAAGCCGCCTTCCGAGTCTGGTGGCTAAGTCGGCTGCGTGGACCCTTTTCCAACCGTCCCGTCGGCGGCAAACACAGCGAGCAAGGTACTCACGGTGGACCGTGGGTTTTCTCAGCGGGCGCAACCCATTACGGCCGCAATTTATTTCAAGGGGTCGCCGGGCGCCCCCCACCCGTCAAAGGTCAGGGTGAGCCCTTCGGGGCTCAGGGTAAGCGGGCGGGGCCCGCTAGAAGATTGGCGTGAATCGGTTGATCCTTTTTTCGAAACGTGGGATGTTCTCGCCGCTTCAGGCTTCAGTGATATTCAGAGGAGGCTGATATGCAAGAGTTCTTGCATGTTCTGGTGTTTCGGTGCCCGAAATGTGCCCGCCCGCTTGCCGTTTCCTGCATCAGCGACAAGCGGACGTTCGAGGCTGCCGACGCGCATCTGTTCGATCCACATTGTCACTGCGGCTGGACGGGTAGTTTAGCGGGGTTCATTGCGGTGAAGCATTGGGTTGAGCCTTGGGAGACGCCACCGGATACGAAAGCAGTGCTGGGGGAAGACGAGTCCTGCGATGGAAAGCCGCTTTCGACTTAATGGTCCGACGGATAAAGGTCTCTACAGCGAACACCTGATGGATAAGGAAGCCCTTGCTGTCAGTATTGCGGCACTGGGGGCATGTGTCGTCACCACTGAAAATGGCACGAATACTTCTGGCTGACGACCATGAACTGATTCGAAAAGGCCTGAGGGCCCTGATCGAAGTCAACAAAAACTGGACGATCTGCGGCGAAGCCGGAAATGGCCAGGAGGCCGTGGATCGTGTGGTCGAGCTGAAACCTGACTTGGTTATTTTGGACGTGACCATGCCGATCTTAAATGGCCTCCAGGCAGCCCGGCTTATCCGTGAGCGGGTACCCGGGACTAAGATTCTGATCCTGTCGATGCACGATTCGCTTCAGCTGGCGAACGAGGCTTTCCGCCTGGGGGCGGACGCGTACCTGGTCAAATCCGGGCCTCAAGCGCAGTTGTTGGATACCATCGCGGGTCTAGTGCAGAGACAGATGAACTGAGCGGTGTGCGCTGGGGCTGGGTGCAGACGACTCTTCTCCTGAGAATTCTCCCGATTTAACAGAGGAAGAAGCTTTCTTCAGACGCTGAAGCCGCTTTACGTAGGAGCTTCCTTCGTACCTCAGGGCAAGAAAGCTCCGACCTCCTAAAGAACCGACTCTTTCCGCAGCCTTATCGCAGTGGCGAACAAAAGGCGAATATGGTAGCCTTGCGGGGCTATGCCAGTCCGCACGTGCCTGGTGACGATTACCGACATGCAGGGCGAAGCTCACACACTTGAGGTGGCAGCATCCACCCTGTTTGGCGCCGTCGCGGGCGCACTCAAGACAATTCCGTCCGGTAAGTGGAAGGCGAACGGATTCACACCGGTGCGGGTTCGAGTTCTAGAAACTGGCGCTGAGTACGAGGTGAAACTAAGGGATTTTACGCGCTGGCTGGACAGGAGGGGAAACACCCCGAGAGAAGTGATCGACCGGAAGAGAATACGCGAGATCTTGGGACTGGCGCGATCGGCGTCACTCTGATTGGTTGTGCTAACTTGTCAGGCTGGCCGCTCCGGCGCCGACTGCTCAGGCGCACGCATCTATTGAAGTCGAAGGCGATCTCCTATCATCGCGGTAAGTAAGGTCGGTGCGCCGGTAGGTGTCTTTATGCCCGCAATTCGTACACTCGAACTGAAAGCCGCCGGGCGGTACGTCCGGTTTTTTGGGAAAGAAATAGGCCGAAATGTCTTCCTCGGGAATCTCGGAATAGGTGCACTCGGCGCGGCACTCTCGGCAAGTCAGGACCCATTTCACGTTGGCCATGGGGAGGAGGTTATATTTATTGAAAGATTTTTAAAATACCGAGCAAACTGCAGGAAACACCGGGGATTTATTTAGTACCCTATCTACGATGCGACGCCTGCGGTTGACGTTCCAGGCGCTTGCGCTACAATTCGCCCAATACCTTCAGGTCGGAGGGTGGGGCACATGGGCGAGACTAACTACCTTTGGCACGCTACTTACATGGCCGCGGTGTGCGAGACCGATGATTCGCTGATGCCCGGCCGGATTCTTGAAGCGGTGTCCGCTATCGAACAACGGCTTCTCACGCCCGCCGAAATTGATGACGAGGAGCATCGGGCTCTTAAGAATGCTCAAGTCGCTCTTGAGACGCTCCGCGCGAAGCGGGTAAATACACGGCGTCGCCCCGATGCCGATTCGCGTGCTGAGGGAATGCAAGCGTAAATTCCACTGCTCAAATTCCACGCACTACGTTTCGATGAGCGACTTCCGACTTCGGTCGAGCCGCTGGCCTGCGATGTAAAGTCACGCCTTATGTCTTGGGAATGAGCCCCCAAGCGACGAAGGCGCTCACCATCGAAAGACCTGCGCACGAGAATAGCACCAGGCGGAAGCCGGAGAGAAATGCTTCCGATATGGCGGTTTGGACTGCGGCGCGAGCATTGGCATCCAGATTCTTCGGCAGGTCCATGCCGGCCAGCTCGATTTCCTTTGATCGAATCTCGCTTATGGCTTCGGAATCCAGACAAAGGTTTGCTAGGCTGCGATCCAGGCGATTGCTGAACGACTTCACCATAACGATGCCGAGAACGGCTATGGCAAGGACGCCCGCCAATCGCGCTACGGCGTTATTGATGCCCGACGCCGTGCCGGTGTGATCCTTATCGACGGAAGCCATCACGACGGTAGTCAGTGGCGCGACCGCGATGGCCAATCCCAAGCCCAGCACCAGCGATGCGGGGAAGAAGGTCTTCCAGTAGCTGCCGCCATGAGAGAACACGGCGAATAGAACGAAGCCGGCTGCGACCAGCAGAGGTCCGATGATCAGAGGAATTTTTCCGCCGTAGCGGTCCACCAGCCCGCCAGACCAGCGGGACAAGGAAAACAACAACACGATCACGGGCAGGCTCGCTGCGCCAGCGGCAGTGGCCGAGTAGCGATACACCTGCATCAGCGTCATAGGAAAGAGGAAAAAGAAGATTCCAATCGCGGCGTAGAGAAATAGGGTTAAAAGATTCGCGCCAAGGAAAGAGCGGGATTTGAACAGGGAAAGCGAGACCATGGGCGAGGAGACGTGGGTCTCGACCCTCAGGAACAGGAGCAGGAAAACAACGCCGCCGAATAAGCTCGTTACTACCACCGGATTTCGCCAGCCTAGTTTGGAAGATTCAAGGAGGCCGGTGACCACGCCGCCGAGACTTGCGGTGGCGAGCAACGCGCCGATCCAATCGAGGCGTCCCGCGGCGGAGCTGCGGCTCTCTGGGATGTGGCGCCGGGAGAGAAGCACTACCGCGGCGGCCAGCGGAACGTTGAGAAAGAAGGCCCAGCGCCAGGAGGCGTGCTCGATGAGCCATCCACCGAGGACCGGACCGAGTGCGGTGGTGATGGCAGTGAAGCCCGACCAGGTGCCGATGGCACGGCCGCGGGAATTTTCGTCGAAGGATGCGCTGATGATGGCGAGGCTGCCGGGAACGAGCATGGCGGCGCCGATTCCCTGTACGGAACGCGCGACCACCAGGAAGTGAATACTAGGCGCTAATCCGCAGGCCGCGGAAGCGAGGGCAAAGAGCGTGACCCCAAGCAGGAAGACTGAGCGGCGGCCCAGCCGGTCTCCGAGCGCGCCGCCGGCGAGGATCAGCGCCGATAGGAAAAGTCCGTAGGATTCGATGACCCACTGCACATCAACGACGCTGGCGTGGAAGGCGCTTTGGAATTTCGGCGCAGCGACGTTGACGATGGTGCTATCGATGAAGGCCATGCTCGAGCCGAGAATCGTGGCAGCCAGAATCCAGGGACCTGAGTTTTTGGCGCAGGGAGCACCTGGGCTTCGGGAACGGATCGACATCTCATCGCAGGGCGCTTTCATGCTGGTGCTTACTGTCGCAGAGGATGTGAGGCTATGACACTACGTCTCTTGTAGCACGAAGTTCGCGCGCGGTCGAAAGTGAGCGGGCGCTGGGTTGGTGCAGCCTCATCCTATTCGAACCTCTGCTGCGGACACCGGGGCCAACGGCGGTGTGCGATCATCGTGCCGTCCCTCTAAAAACCGTGCCCACAGTGTCATCTAAACCCCGCCCTCTCGGAGGGGCGGTTACAATGGCGGAGCACGCGCCCGACGGCAAGAGTACAGGGATTGTTCTGGAACGCTTGATTATCATGCAAATTGACAGAGCAAGAGGAGTGACTTAGAGTGCCGATTCGTGGGGAACGATTACTGGCTGTTTGTTTCATCGCGCGGAGTCGCCGAGGGTTCATGAATATGTTGAAGGCAATAGCTTTGGGGGTTTTGTGTTTGGGTTTGTGTGCAGCGAGATCAGAGGCGAAGACGACCGTGACAAGCCAGCCGTTTGGAAAAATTCCTGATGGAACGCCGGTGGAAGTGTTCACGCTGAACGACGGAACTGTCGAAGCACAGATCATCAGCTACGGTGGCATCGTGCTGTCGCTGAAGACCCCGGATCGAAACGGCAACTCGGCTGACGTCGTGCTGGGCTTTGACGATTTGAACGGCTACTACACCAACAGCAACTCGCCGGGAGGCGCATTTTTTGGAGCGATTATCGGGCGCTATGGGAATCGCATCGCGCACGGAACGTTTACGCTGGATGGCAAGAAATATTCGCTGCCGCTGAACAATGGAGAGAATTCGCTGCACGGCGGGCCGCACGGTTTCAACAATGTGGTGTGGAAAGCGAAGGAGATTCCCGACGGGGTCGAGTTGACCTATGTGAGCAAGGACGGCGAGGCCGGCTATCCGGGAAATCTGACGACTACGGTGCGCTATACGCTGGTCAAAGGCGAATTGAAGATCGACTATTCGGCGACGACCGATAAGAATACGGTTGTGAATCTTACGAACCATTCTTATTTTAACCTCGCCGGGCAGGGCAAAGGCGACGTTTTGAAGCATCAGCTTACGTTGATGGCTTCGCGATTTACTCCGGTGGATGCCGGGCTGATACCGACGGGCGAGTTACGGCCGGTGGCGGGAACACCGTTTGATTTCACGAAGCCGACGGCGATTGGCGAGCGGATTGATTCGGATGACGAGCAGATTAAGCTCGGACATGGTTACGATCACAACTGGGTGTTGGATGCTACGGGCGGAAAGCTGGCGTTGGCGGCGGAGGCGTATGACCCGTCATCTGGGCGGGTGTTGCAGGTGCTTACGACCGAGCCGGGAGTTCAGTTTTACACCGGAAATTTTCTGGACGGGACGATCAAGGGTAAGGGCGGGGTCTCGTACGGGAAGCGGTCGGCGTTTTGTTTAGAGACGCAGCATTTTCCGGATTCACCGAACCATCCGGACTTTCCCACGACGGAGCTTAAGCGGGGCCAGAAGTATCATACGGTGACTGTGTTCAAGTTTTTGACGCGGTAAGCGTTCACCATTTTTATTCATCCAAGGAGAGTTTGGCGGAAGTTCGCCGGACTTTTTTGTTGGCATCTTGCTGTGACGGGTACCGCGGTGCTGTCCCCCTGAAACGATTGTGTTCCGTTGTGCGCGGTTAGAGGGTCCATTGGAGCATGGTGTAGGAATGCGGGGGAAGTTCGAATTTTGTGCGGTTGTTTGTGGTGGCGGGCTTTGCGAATGGTTGCGGGACTACTTTCTGAGGCGATTGGAAGCTGTTTACGGCTTTCAGGTCGTCGCCCGTTAGCGCGGACGTGGTTAGAATGCGCGCGGGGGCTTGATCTTCCCATACGATTTCTACGTCGTGAGATTTTTGCAGGTCGCGGTTCAGGATGAATAAGCTTACGCTGCCGTCGGCGGCGTTGTGGGTTGCCGTCGCATCCAGGTGCGGGACGGGGTCCATTCCTTTGACTTCGTAGGTGGAGGATTCGACCACAACATTTAAGGCGGAGCCGCGCGCGAATTGCAGGGCCCAACTGTAGGGGTAGTAGATGGTTTGGCGGAACAGGCCGTCGGCGTTGGTCATGATCGGCGCGATTACGTTGACGAGTTGCGCCAGGCACGCGATTTTCACGCGATCGCAGTTACGAATGAGGGTGTTGAGCAGGCCACCCACGAGTAGAGCGTCTTCAAAGTTGTAGATCTCTTCGAGGAGATGAGGCGCTTCGGTTCTCTTGCCATTGGCGGCGTCGCCGTGTCGCTCGCGGTACCACACGTTCCATTCATCGAACGAGAGCCACAGCTTCTTCGGGGAGCGTTTGTGGCCGCGCACCAGGTCGCAAACGGCGACGGTTTCGGCGATCTGGCGGTCCATGGTGAGATTGAGCGCCAAATAATGAGCGGTGTCGCCTCCTGTGGTTTCCGCATTGTCGAAATAGCGATGCAGGGAGAGGCCATCCACATAGTCGTAACACTGTTCTAGAACCTGGCGATCCCACTCGAGATACGTGGGCATGAGCGGACCGCTGGAACCGCAGGCCACCAGCTTGAGCGAGGGATCGACGTCGCGCATTTGCCGCGCAGCGTCGGCGGCCTTCAGGCCGTACTCCATGCCAGACATGTGACCGATTTGCCACGGGCCATCCATTTCATTGCCAAGGCACCAGCGAGCAATCTTGTAGGGATCAACGATGCCGTGTTTGCGGCGCAGATCGCTCCAACGGGTGCCTTTGTCGACGTTGCAATATTCGACGAGGTCGGCGGCTTGTTCGGGAGTGCCGGTGCCCAGGTTCAAACCCATCAACGGATCGGTGCCGACTTCTTTACACCACGCGAGAAATTCGTTGGTGCCGAATTCGTTAGAGTTCAGCGAGTTCCAAGCGCGGTCGAGAACGACCGGGCGGTCTTTCTTTGGGCCTACGCCGTCGAGCCAATTGTAGCCGGAGACGAAGTTGCCGCCGGGGTACCGAATGATGGGCACGTGCAAGTGCTTTATTTCGTCCATCACATCTTTGCGGAATCCGTTGGAGTCGGAAAGCTTGGAGCCTGGATCGTAGATGCCCTCGTAGATGGCGCGGCCTAGGTGTTCGAGGAAGGAGCCGAAGAGGTTGGGATCGATCGGAGCGATGGTGCGGCGGGAATCGATATAGATGCGCGCGGGGGTCGCCGAGCTGGTTGGGGTTTTGGTCTGCGCCAGGAACGAATGAGGCAGAAGAAGATCGGCGGAACACGCGACACCGGCCACGGAGGCTTGCTTTAGGAAATGGCGTCGAGAAGTGCGGTGCGACGTGCGGTGCATGGATGCTCCTTTGGCGGCAGACCCGAAAACCGGATGACAGTAAGCGTTTACCCGGGCATGAAAATAGTGGCTTTGGCGGTTTGTGTCAATTGACGGTTTTCTGGGAGTGCCCTGGGCATCCGTTCTTCAGTTGGGATTTGTAGTCCGCGATTGGGACGCCGGGCTCAAGCCCGCTGCGGACATGGGCGTACGGGCGCGTTTAGTTCTCTTTGGTTTTGGCGAGCGATTTCCGTTGGGTTTTTAGCTTGGCGAAATCTTTTAGGTAAATGCGCAATTGGTAGCTTGTTGTAATTTTTGAGTAGCCTGCGGCGACTTGCTCTTTGTAGTGATCCAGGAAGAAGTCCAAAGGGTCGGCGGGATCCAAATCGTAGAGGACCATGTCCGCGTCGTCCATCGTCAGCCGGCCGAAACGCAAGCGATTGCCGCGGTAGGCCATGTAGTTGGCATTCTGCAACTTCGGTGGGGCGGTGCCGGCACCGCCGTAGGTTTGAATGACCGAATTGCCCTCGACGCGGACCGCCGTAACTTTACCCTCAATGTGGGGAGGAGGCAGGATTTGCTGGAGGTCCAGAATCAGGTAGTTTTCTTCGGACTGCACGCCCGGAACCTTGCCGGATTTGATGAAGTCCGCAACACCGATGCCGAAGGCGTCCATTAGCCCCTTAACCGGAACGTGCAGCGCTTTGATTTTGTCACTGTGCACGCGAAGCCTTCCCTCCGGGGTGGAAGTCAACAGACCCTCTGTCTCAAAGGGAATGTCGCCCTTGTCGTGAAGCTTCCCTTTCAGTTTCAGCCGGCTGTTGACAATAGCAACCGATATTCCAGACAAGGGAGAATTGGGCCGAGCGAAAACGTAGGAGTTGAGAAGGTTCGCCAGATCGGCTGGGCTGATGGCGATCTCCCCAGAGTCGATGCGAAGCCTGAAAGAGTTCTTGTCGTCGAAAATGGGCAACTCATTGTCGCCGGCGGGAACCAGCGCGCCCGTCAGCCAATTAATCTGCACCGAGATATTGTCGGTGAAGCGGTACTTTACGTTATGCATCTGCGCGCGGACCGCGGCATCGGGTTTTTCCTGGGGCTTGGCTGCTTGTGCCAGTAGGATGCCTGGAAGCGAGAAACAAACAATAAGGCGAATCAAGAGGGGCGCAGCAAAACCGGCGCATTCCACAAAGGACAAAGCAATCAGGCCGTGGGCGCGCCTCAATGCGGACTCCGTTTTCTCAAGAACAACTCCGTTTTCTAGTGCTGGGTGGAGGCGCCGGCGGCCCGACTGGCGGAGTCACGGTTCCGGGATCGGAATGTTCGTTCGGGACTAGCTTGGTAATTCCCAAACTTTTGAAGATCGTGGGCCAGTATTCCTTCACGACGTTGTCCAGCGCGCCGAAGCCGACGCGGATTCCGTAACGGCTGAATGTCTTTCCGGCGGTGCGCTCGGCGTCCGGGAGGTAGCTGTTGGCAAGACTCTCGGCCATCAATCCCCCTAACACTCCGGACCAATTGAATGTATTTCTACCATCGTCCGTGCGGGTGACGACCACGCGTTCGAGGGCATACAGAATGCGGCTGCGAGTACCTCCGAACCCTTTGACGAAGTAGCGAGGATCCTCGTGAAGTATAGACGGAAATAGAAAAGTCCCAAACAAGTGGCTGGAAGCATTACTGGCAACCGACGAGCCAAAGCGCTTTCCGTAACCTTCCCATCCTTGCCTGTAGCCGGGCAAAGCATTGCGCGCCTGTCCGACCCCGGAGGTGAACAAGGAACCGAGAAATCGCGAAGGCGCGATGGTTTCATCGACGGCGAGTTCGAGCTTCTGTCGGGCGTCGAGGGGTCCCCTATCGAAGGCGAGTTCGGGAAAGAATACCGACCGCTTGCCGAGTATACCAATGGTGGTCTTGAAATTCGATTGTTGCGAAGACGGCTTCTGTTGCTGCTTGGGAGTGGGCGCGTCTGGAAGATTTGCGGACCTTGATTCTCCATCGGCCATAGCCAAGGTGCCACCTATGGCTATAATAATCACCATTATTGTTATTGGAATCGCCAAGCTTGAAAAGAGGTTTCGCAGGTGCATGTGGTCCAACTTCCCCCAAGTGTGATGGCTGATGCGCTTAAATAAAACCCGCCCTTTAGAGCCGCCGACCGCGGCCTCCGCGCCAGCTTAGACGACTTAGATGCAGGGAAGTAGGTATTTGACGTATACGAGATCGTCACGAAATCCAGCGTTTTTCGCAGAGGCGGCGGCCCTCGAGTTGCGGCGTAAAATCAGTGTTCCACTGTAGGTTCGGTCGGGAGGGGGTGTGCTAATATCGCCTCGCCGCACGCGATTTGGTTCCCTGATCCCCCGCTGCGATGGAGGTTCTGCATGAGCCGTACGGTTCGAATTGTCGCCATTGTTATAGGTGTGCTCATCGTTTTAGTGCTGATCGTGCCATTCCTAATTCCCGTGAATCAATTTCGGCCGACGATCGAGCAAAAGGCTTCCGCGGCCTTGGGGCGAAAAGTGGAAGTGGGGAATCTCAGCCTGTCGCTTCTCAGCGGCGGTATTGGCGCGGACAATCTGTCGATCGCCGACGATCCGAAATTCAGCACCTCGCCATTTCTGACGGCTAAGTCGGTGAAAGTCGGCGTCGAATTGATGCCGCTCATTTTCTCGAAGACGCTGAATGTAACCGATGTCAGCATCGACAGCCCGCAAGTTTCGCTGATTCGTGACGCCCGCGGACAATGGAACTACTCTTCGCTGGGGGCTTCAGCGGCCAAGTCTCAAGCGCAAACGGAGCCGGCGGCTAAACCGTCCGCGCCAACATCCTCTTCGAGTTCTAGTTCCAGCTCTGGTGAGTTCTCCGTGCAAAAACTGGAACTAAAAAACGGCCGCATCACTGTCGGCTCGACTGCTTCACAGAAGCGCAGCATCTACGACAACGTCAGCGTTGTTGCGTCCAATGTTTCGTTGACCTCAAAATTTCCCGTGACCGTTACAGCAGACCTCCCCGGCGGGGGCAACTTTAAAGTGGATGGCACCGCCGGGCCGATCGATGAAACGAACACGGTGCTGACTCCGCTTAGTGCGAAACTGACGGTCAATTCCCTGAATCTGGCCTCGACTGGTTTTCTCGATCCCTCTGCTGGACTTGGCGGCATCCTTGATCTAAACGCTACTCTCGAATCGCAAAAGGGCATTGCGGAGACTAAGGGCAGCGCAAAGCTGTCCAAAGCGGTGCTCATCGCCGGGGGTTCGCCCGCGTCGGAGCCGGTGACGATCGATTTCCATACAAAATACGACCTCACGAAAAACACGGGGGTGCTGGAGGCATCAACGCTGAAAATCGGCAGCGCGGTCGCGACGGTGTCGGGGACGTACGAGGTGCCCGCGGAAGGCGCGATTCTGCACATCAAAGTGCATGGCGACAACATGCCGGCGAAGGATCTGGAGGCATTCCTACCAGCTCTGGGAATCAATATGCCGAAGGGCGCTTCGCTGGAGGGCGGCACGTTGAACACGGATTTGAGTCTGAGCGGTCCGACAGACAAGCTGGTCACGACGGGGAATGTGGGACTTTTTAAAGCGAAGCTGGCTGGATTCGACCTCGGTTCAAAAATGTCTGCAATCTCGTCGCTGACCGGCGTGAAGACGGGAAAAGACCTGGAAATTGAGAAGATGACGACCAATTTGCGCATGGCACCGGACGGTATCCAGGCGAGCAACTTCGACGCGGTGGTCCCCGCGGTCGGCACGCTGGTCGGTGCGGGCACGATCAATGCAAAGAACGCTTTGGATTTCAAAATGGCGGCGACACTGACCGACGCACTGGGTGCGATGGGGAGTCCTGTCGGAACGGCAGGCTCGGCCTTGGGCAAACTCGGCGGCGGGGGTGGCGCCAACAGTAAGTGCAAGAGCCAAACCACCGTTCCATTTCTGATTCAGGGGACGACCTCGGATCCTAAGTTCGTTCCGGACGTCGGCGGCTTGGCGGCCGGAGTGCTGAAGTCTCAGTTGGGGTGCGCTGCCGGCGGATTGGTTCCCGGAGCGAACGGCATTCCTGGCATTCCTGGTGCTGGCGGGGCGGGGCAGAATCCGGCGGACGCGGTGCAGCAGCTCGGCGGATTGTTCAAGAAGAAAAAGCCGCAGTAAGCGTTGCGCAGAAGTTCTTACTCATATCGGAGCGCGGCCATGGGGTCCACGCGCATCGCGCGCCTGGCAGGAATGTAACTGGCACCGAGCGCCGTAAGCATGAGCAGTGCGACCACTACGGCGTACGTCGTAGGATCGGTGGCTTTAACCCCGAACAGTATGCTCGTCAAAAATTGCGTGACGCCGGCCGCGCCCGCCAACCCGATGACGATCCCCGCGCCCGCCAGCAGCAGCGTTTGCTGCAAAACCAGGCGTAGCACATCGCTTTGACTTGCTCCTAAAGCCATGCGCAGTCCAATTTCATTCGATCGCTGGCCCACCACGTAGGACATTACTCCGTAGACGCCAGCCAACGCGAGCCCGACCGCCAAACCGGCAAAGATGGCAAGGAGCAGCGTACGAAAGCGGGGAGCCGCGACACCTTCCGAATTGAGAGCTTCCATCGTTGTGAACTTTACGGGGACATCCGCGGAAAGTTCGTGGATTTTTTCTCGAACTGCCGGCGAAATTGCGCTCGGTTGCATGGATGTCCGCACCAAGATGCTGAGGCCTGTCGCGGGTTGTGGATGTTGCTCGTAGGGCATGTAGATTCCCGGGGACGGCGCGGTCGCGGGGCCGTATTCCCGCACGTCGCCGACGATACCCACGATTTTCATCCCATTCATTGAATCCAGTCCGCAGAAGATCAGGTGGCCGATGGGGTCTTGGTTCGGGAATGCTTGCCGTGCTAGCGCCTCGTTGATGACCGCCGTAAACGGCGCCTCATAGGTATCTCCATCGTTGAAGTCTCTGCCGCGCTGTAGCGGGATCCCGAGAGTGGCAAACGTTGCTGATGAAATGACGGAAAACACAGCTTGAGGGGCGGTGACATTTAACGCTGCGGGTAAATGGTCGATCCAATAGCCGCCGTCCGATGCCGCGTGGCCCGGCGGGGCCATGGCGGCACCCGCATCGAGCACTCCGGGAAGTGCACGGACCTCCGGCAGCAACTGTTTGAAGAATCGCGTAGCGCGCTGTGCACTCACCAGGTCGGAGGCGGGAACGCTGGTGCCGACGACCAGAACGCGCTGCGGCCGAAATCCCAACTCGACATTTTGGAGCGCGACAAAACTTTTGATGAGCAGCCCCGCGCTCGCGACCAATATCACCGACAGCGCAATTTCGGCCACCACCAGCGCTTGACGCATCCGGTCGGCAAGACTCCCGCCTCCAGCGCGTTGCACGCTTTGCTTGAGCGAGGTGTTGAGATCGACGCGCAAGACCTGCAGCGCCGGTGCGAGACCGAAAATCAAGCTCGCCAACAAAGAGATCCCTAGAGTGAATAGCAAAACATTGGGGTCGATGGCAGCTTCGTCGAGCCGCGGCACGTCCGCGGGAGCGAGCGCAACCAGCGTCCGGGATCCCCCAAACGCGAAAGCCAGGCCCACTGCCCCCGCGATCAGTGCCAGTAGCACACTTTCGGTGATCAACTGCCGCACAATTCGGCTGCGGCTCGCTCCCACCGCCGCGCGTATGGCCATTTCCCGAGTGCGCGCAACCGCCTTCGCGAGCAACATATTCGCCAGATTCGCGCAGGCGATCAACAACACCACGCCAACTGCCGCCAGCATCACATAAAGCGTGAGGCGGAAATTGCTGACCATCTCATCGAGGAGTTGCGTGACCGCAACCGTCTTGCCCTTGTTGCTGTCGGGATATTTCTGTTCGAGTCTCGCGCCGATGGCCAGCATCTGGGCCTGCGCCTGTTGCAGTCGAACGCCGTTTTGCAGCCGGGCGACAACGCGATAGTTGTGAGCGCCGCGGGACTCCGTCTCGGGAGCGATAGTGTTCGCCGGATACCAGATGTCGGTGCGGTCTGGAAAACTGAAAGACGGAGGCATCACACCGACGATATCGAGCGTTTTGCCGGCCATATGTAGGGGCTTCCCGAGCGCGTTTGCTGCTTCGCCGACGTGCCGTGCGGCATACGCATAGCTGACGATCGCGGCGCCGGAGCCTCCCGGTTTCGCTTCATCCGCGCTGAACTCGCGTCCGAACTCAGGGCTCACGCCGAAAACGCGAAAAAACTCCGAAGTAACGAGGGTGGCGCGCGCATATTCGGCCGTTGCGCCTGTTGCTGTTCCCGCGGTGGCCGCCGTCTCCCAACTGCCGTAGTACGCCATTGATTCGAACGCCGAGCTTTGGTCGTGCCAATCGTGAAAATCGGGGCTGGATACCTGGCCCTTACCTGCGTCCGCCTTCCAAAAAGATGCCAAGGTCACGATGCGATCCGGATCGTAATACGCTAGGGGTTTCAACAGCACCGCGCGCACCACGCTGAACATCGTGGTATTCGCGCCGATTCCCAGGGCGAGGATCAACACCGCCACCACGGTGAATCCCGGATTTTTCAGCAGCATTCGAACGGCAAACCGTAAATCCTGTAGCAGCGTCTCTATGGCTGGAATGCCGCGTCGCTCCCCATAAATCTCTTTCGTTTGTGTGAGACCGCCAAGCTTGATCAGCGCGTCTCGCCGCGCTTCTTCCGCGCTCATCCCGGAGCGCAAGTTGTCGTCGATGTGCAGTTGCAGATGGCTGTCCATCTCCTCGGCGAAGGCGCGATCGGATCGCTGTTTGTTAAACAAGCCGCCGAGTCGCAGGAACCACGCGCGAAGATGTCTCATGAACGTTCCTCACCCGGCGCCAGGAAACGCGCGAGGATCGAGGTGGTCTGGTCCCATTCTTGCGCTTCCTTCGCCAATTGCTTTCGCCCGGCGCGCGTGAGCCGGTAATATTTCGCTTTGCGATTGTTGTCGGAGTGGCCCCATTCGGAAGCGACGTAGCCCTCTTGCTCCAGTTTTAAGAGCGCCGGATACAGCGTTCCATAGTTCACGGAAAGCAGGTCGCCGCTGGTTTGCTCGATGCGGCGAGCGATTCCGTAGCCGTGCAAGGGTCCCAGGGTCTCCAGCGTCTTCAAAACCATCAATGCCAAGGTCCCTTGCCACACATCAGATTTCGGGGCCATTCACGTTCTCCTATGGGATGCCAATAGTGAGAGTGTCATGGATCCTATGGGAAAGCAATAGGACGATTGCTTTTCGAGACGCGAAACTACGAAACGGCGGAGCGAGGACCGCGAAATGGTGGAGGTGGCACGAAGCGGAGGAGCTAGATTGACGAAACGCCGCGTTGAAGTTGACATTGAGGTCTTTCGGCTATCCCGGTCGGATAGCCTCAGGATGACAAAGCGTGGCCGGGGCTAAACTGGCCGCGGGAAAATGAGGTCGCGGGAAAGGTGGTCGGGGAAAAACTGGGCGGGGACAAAACTGCTCGAAGGAAAAACGTTTCGGGGCGTGTGCTTGACTCTTTGGAAACTTCCCACTAGCCTCGTCCGTCTACCAAAACGGTGTTCCGGGGACCGCGTCCTGCTGCGCCGCCCAAGCGAAGGAGTTCGAATGCATTCTGTCTCCCGTCGAAGTTTGCCCTTTGTGATTGGTTTGACCACACTCTTTCTCTTGCCACCCGCGGTGCCTCGGGTTGCAGCGCAGGGTAGAGAGCCGCAGTCATTCGCGATTCGCGGCGCCACTGTTGTGCCCGTCTCCGGTCCGCGCATTGAGAATGGCACGGTGATCGTCTCGCACGGGTTGATCAGTGCGGTCGGTAAGGATGTCACCTTCCCGCAGGAAACCTGGATCATCGATGGCAAGGGATTGACGGTCTATCCCGGCCTGATTGACTCGTTCACTGACATTGGCCTTGTCGCTTCCGCTTCGCCCGCGGGCGGCGAAAGCGCCGGACGTCCGCAACAAGGGCAACCGCCATCGCAGCAGCAGGCAACATCGCGCGGCCCCGAAGATCGTCCTGGCGCGACGCCCTGGCGGGACGCGGCCGGCGAAGCAACACTCGGCGACAAGCGGGTCGAGACATGGCGCGACGCCGGATTCACCACCGTTGTTTCCGCGCACAAGGGCGGCATCTTTCCTGGCCAGGGCGCGGTGCTTGATCTTGGCGGCCAGCGCAATGGCGACATGGTTGTGAAATCCCCCGTCGCGATTCCGGTTTCATTGCAGCCTGCGGGCAATTTCACGAGTTTTCCCGGGTCGCTGATGGGCACTCTCGGTTACGTTTGTCAGGTTTGGCTGGATGTGGATTGGAGTACCAAAGCCGAAGCGATTTACGACAAGAATCCACGTGGCGTGGCGCGCCCTCGTTACGACCGGACTAACTCTGCGCTCGCGGACGCGCTGGAGGATCACGCGCTTGTTCTGATTCCCGCGAACAATACGGTGGAGATTCGGCGTTCCTTCGAACTGGTGGACCGTTGGCACGTCACCGGGGCGATTTACGGCGGGCAGATGAGCTACGAAGTCGCGGATGAGATCGCGGCGAAGAAACTGCCGGTGCTTGTCGATCTGAAATGGCCGGAAGCGGACAAGGATGCCGACCCCGGCGAAGTTCCTTCTCTTCGCACGCTGCGTCTCCGCGATCGCGCACCGTCGTCGCCTGCGGCACTGGCCAAAGCGGGGGTCAAGTTCGCGTTTTATTCCGGCGGCATCGCTGCGCCGAAAGACATCCTTAAAGCCGCGAAGAAATCCATCGACGCAGGTCTCGCCATGGACTCTGCCTTGCGCGCGTTGACTTTGTCTCCCGCGGAAATTTTTGGTCTTGCCGATCGGCTGGGCTCTATCGAAAACGGAAAGATCGCCAATCTGATCATCGCCGATGGCGATCTGTTCGACGAAAAGACCAAAATAAAATACGTCTTCGTCGATGGCCGCCGATTCACGATACATGAGCCGGAAAAACCGAAGGACCCGCCCAAAGGCGACCTGACCGGGAAATGGAAACTTTCGTATACCACGCCCGAGGGCGCTGAAGAATCGACAGCCGACCTGACGATGGCTCGCGACGGGTCACTTTCCGGGATGGTCAGCAGCAAGCGCGGCACACAGAATATTCTTAGCGGTTCCCTCAGCGGCGATAAATTCACGTTCACCATCAACGTTGTGCTGGACGATGGACCCGCCGACGCGGTGTTTACGGGCACGTTCGATGGCACTACGATGAAAGGCAACATCCACGTGGTCGGAATCGACATCGAGTTTACGGGCGTGAAAGCGCCGGCTCACTCCATCGCTTCGGAGGAATCAAGAAACTCAGAGGGAATCGCCCGATGAATGCTCGGATGAGCATCCCACGTGGGCTTGCCGTTTTCATCGCGATGTTTCTTGTGGCGCTGGCGTCTACAGTGACGTTAGCCGCTAAAGCACCGAGTGTGGCCACCAACGAGCCCGCCCCGATCATTTTGATTCAAAACGCGACGATCCTCACCGTCTCGCACGGCAACATCGAGCACGGCTCAATTCTCATCAGGGACGGCAAGATCGCGGAGGTCGGTCCTTCGATCAAAGCGCCAAAGGACGTGCAGGTAATCGACGCGGGCGGGCAGTTCGTCATGCCCGGAATTATTGACTGCCACTCGCACATCGCCATCGACGGCGACGTGAACGAGGGCAGCATCGCCGTTTCGTCGATTGCCAACATCGCCGATGTCCTGAATCCCGACGATATCGACATCTACCGCGACCTCGCGGGCGGCGTTACGGTTGCCAACGTGCTCCACGGCAGCGCCAATCCCATCGGTGGTCAAACAGTGGTGATTAAGCTGCGCTGGGGTCAGCCGGCGTCGAAGCTTCCGTTTGAAGGCGCCCTGCCTGGAATCAAGTTCGCCCTCGGCGAAAATCCCAAGCATTCGAACTTTGGTGGACGCGGCGCTGCGGCACGTTATCCCGCCACGCGCATGGGCGTGGAAGAAACCATCCGCGGAGCGTTCGCCGAGGCGCGCGACTATAAAGCGACATGGGACATCTACAACAAGCGCACCAGCGCCGGCGAAAAAAATCTGATACCGCCGCGCCGCGATCTGCGTCTCGAGCCGCTCGTCGAAGTCCTGGAAGGCAAGCGCTACGTGCACTCGCATTGTTACCGCGAGGACGAAATCCTGATGCTCCTCCGCGTGGCGAAAGAATTCGGCTTCAAAGTCCGCACCCTTCAGCATGTCTTGGAAGGCTACAAAGTAGCCGATGAGCTGGCCGCCGCCGGGGTGGGCGCTTCCACGTTTTCGGATTGGTGGGCCTACAAGGTCGAAGCCTTCAACGCTATCCCGTACAACGCCGCGCTGATGACGCGGCGCGGCGTGGTCGTCTCAATCAATTCCGACGACGCTGCGGAAGCCACGCACCTCAATCAGGAAGCGGCGAAGAGCATGAAATTTGGCGGCCTTTCGCATGACGAAGCGCTCAAGCTTGTGACCCTCAACCCAGCGATGCAGCTGGGCATCGACAAGCGCGTCGGCTCGATTGATGCCGGCAAAGACGCCGATCTCGTGATCTATAATCACGACCCGCTTAGCGCGTATGCCGTTGTGCAGAAAACATTGGTCGACGGGCGCGTTTATTTCGATCGGCAGCGCGACCTTGCTAACCGCGCAAGCCTCGAAAAAGAAAAGAAGGCGCTCCTCGAAAAGGAAAAGAAAGCCGGAGAGAAAAAGCCGGATGCTGCCGCTCCGAAGCCTGGCGAGGAAAAGCCCAAGCCGCCTGCTGTGGTCGTTTCGCGAGGTGCGCTGTGAACAGCGGGTTCGTTACTCGCGTGCTCGTTTTGGGCACAACGTTGTTCTGTGCCGCGGATGTCGCGTCCACGCAAGCGCCATCCGTCACAACCTATGCGATAACGCATGCCAAAATCTTTACCCTCGCGGGGGCGCCGATCGAAGACGGCATTCTCGTCATTCGTGACGGAAAAATCGCCTCCGTCGGAATCAATGTTGACGTTCCCGCGGGCGCGCAAGTGATCGACGGCAAGGGCTTGCAGGTCTACCCCGGCCTGTTCGATCCGGTTACGCAGATGGGCTTGAGCGAAATTTCGGCGGTCAGTGCCACCGTGGACACCACCGAAACCGGCCTGTTCAATCCAGACGCGGTCGCCGCTGACGCGGTGCTGCCTTCCAGTGAGCACATTCCTGTCACCCGCGCCGCTGGAATCACGGAGGTGCTTGCGGTGCCCGCCAGCGGTGGTTTTGATTCGCGCGGCGCGACCAACCTTCTCGGCGGCCAGGCATCTGCCATTCATCTCGCGGGTTGGACCATCAACGACATGCTCATTAAAAAGAGCGTAGCGATGGTCCTTGATTGGCCAAAAATCGAAACGCAATCTTTCGATTTCGCTACTTTCTCCCGGAAGACGAAACCTTACACCGAAGCCAAACAGGAACGCGACAAGCAGGTCGATGAACTTTCCGACTGGATGGAGAATGCGCGCCACTACGCTCAGGCTTGGGGCCATGGGGGTCCTGCCGAGTATCAGCGCGATCTGAAGCTCGAAGCCCTTGTGCCCGTGGTCCGTGGCGAGCTGCCGGTCCTCGTCTTCGCCAACCGTGCCGGCGACATCCGCAGCGCTGTGGAGTTCTGCGACAAGCAAAAACTCAAGATGATCCTCGCCGGCGGCGCCGAAGCCTACAAGGTGAAAGAGTTGCTGCGCTCCAAGAATATTCCGGTGGTGCTGGGGCCGACGCTAACCGAGCCTCTTGAGGAAGATGACGCTTACGACCGTTTGTTGACGCAGCCCGCTGAACTTGCCGACGCTCGCGTCCGATTTGCCTTCGGCAGCTTCGACAACTCCTTCGCGCGCCGGCTGGGCCAGCAAGCCGCTAACGCCGTAGCCTACGGCCTGCCCTACGACGATGCGCTAAAAGCGGTCACGCTGTATCCGGCGCAAATCTTCGGCCTGGCCGATCAAATCGGCACGCTCGAAACCGGCAAAATTGCCAACGTCATCGTTACCAATGGCGATCCGCTCGAGTTGACCACGGACGTCCGCTACCTCTTCATCAAAGGCCAACTCACGGCCACGGAAAACAAGCACAAGGCGCTTTACGAGAAATACCTCAACCGTCCGGCAGCGAAGTAGGGCACAATCGCGATCCCCGGAGGCACCTGAAACCTTCCTATGCCACTGCCGCTCAAACGCGGGATAGGCTGGTTACGCCCTGTCTCCTGACGCATCGCCTGTGATTTCCCGATCTTTTTCGCCCAACCGGGAAACTTTTCTCGCGATCGCACGTTCCTAGTTATGAGCACATGCGACCCCCTGCCCTCATTTCGGCTTTGGCTTCCGTCCTGGCCGCCGCAACCGCGACGATGCCCGCCTGCGGGCAGGATGCCGACAAAATCGTCAACCAATACATCAAGGCGCAAGGCGGGGTGAAGACTCTGGCGAAGGCCCAGACTGTCGTCATTGAAGGCACCGTCACCAACGCTGCCGACGGCAAGTCGGGGACCTACACGCTCGATACGAAACTCCCCAATCGCTACTACTCTGAACTCATCCTTGGCGACAAGAGCGTGATCGAGGCTTACAACGGCAAATCCGCGTGGCACCAGACGCTCACGGGCGAAATCAACACGCTTGTTGGCCTTCCGGGCACGCAACTCGAGGCGGCCGGGCAGTATTACAATTCGCGTCTGGTGAATACCAAGAAAAACAAGCTGGGGATCGCGTTCGTCGGCCATGCCCAAGTGCGCGGGAAAGATACGCTTCAGATCGAAGTCACCACACCCGCGGGTCTAAAGCGTGAGATCTACTTCGATCCTCAAACTCACCTGATCGTCAAAGAGGCCGCGGCAATCGGCGGCATCGACGAACAGATTCTGTACGCCGATTACCGCTCGGATGGCGGGCTGAAACTTCCGTACAAGATCGAGTTGCATCGCGGCATCGATGCATATGATATCGCCGTGACGCGCGCCGCAGTGAACGCAACCGTTGGCGAGCGTGTCTTCGACTTTCCCAAGAGATCGCAAGTGCAACTCCCCGATTTGAAAGCTCTGTTCAAAGAGATCGACGACAATCAGAAGGCCATCGACAAGATCAAAGAAAACTACGCCGGAACTCGCGCGGAGGAAGAGACGGAATACGACAAGACCGGAAACGTCACCAAGCACGAGAATAAGGAATATGCGTTCTTCTATTTGCACGGCGACGAAATATCCACGCTGACGAAGAAAGATGGCAAGCTGCTAAGCGACGACGAACAAAAAAAGGAAAACGAAAAGACCCAGAAGGAAATTCAGGATATACAGAAGAAAGACGAAAAGAAGGAAGCCAAGGAGGCAAAGGCTAAGGAAGAAGGTAAGGAAAAGAAGAGCGACGAAGACGTGGGCATTGAAGTTTTCTTGCGCGCAGCCCAGTTTGTGAATCCTCGCCGCGAGCGTTTCCGGGGGCAGGATGTGCTCGTTTTTGACTTCGAGCCAAATCCGGAATTCAAGCCCCACAAGATGGTCGAAAAAGTGGTCCACGAACTGGCGGGTGTCATCTGGATCGACGAAAAAGCGCACGACGTCGCGCGCCTCGAAGCCTATTTCCTCGGTGATTTCAGAATCGCCGGCGGCGTGCTTGCGAATCTACAGAAGGGCACGAGTTTCACGTTCGAGCAGGCCTTCGTAAACAACGAGGTCTGGCTGCCAACATATGAAGAAGCTCACGTCGGGGTTCGCGTGCTGCTTGTGAAGGGATTCAAAATCAACGCGGTCACGCGTTACTCCGACTACAAGAAATTCAACGTGGAGAGCGTAGCCTCCATCGGCAAGCCCAAATCGAACACCGACCCCTCTGCACCGGGCGACGGTAGCGCGGATCCACCGGCGTCCAAGCCCGAGTAGTCCCGCTAGGTGTTCATCACCTGCGTGGTTATGTTAGTCCCAGTTAAGATATCTGCGGGAATCTGGCTCGTCGAGAGGGATTAAGGCATTGACGCCAAGCATCAATAAAACCCTGCCTCCGCGAAGTAATTCTGATGCATTGAATCCGCGGAACGATGCATCACCCGTCGCCAGCTACGCATCAAACCCAGTCATGAACACGCCCAGACCCAATCCCAGCCTCACTGCCCGCGAGATAATCGGCGCGTGGGGAAAAATTCTGAGCGGGAAATCACCGATGCTCTCCATCGAGATCACGCGAGAGTGTCCGCTCAGCTGCCCGGGCTGTTACGCTTACGGCGACGCGCACCTCAGCGGCGGAAAAACGCTTAGCCAACTCAGCGATTTCCGCGGGGACACGCTCGTCGATGGCGTTCTCGCCCTGGTCCGCAAGCATCAGCCCATGCAGGTTTCTCTAGTGGGCGGCGAGCCGCTGGTGCGGCATCGCGAATTGAGCCGCATTCTACCTGCGCTCAGCGCCATGAACGTTTTCACGATGGTGGTTACCAGCGGCGTCATTCCAATTCCCTTGGAATGGATGGATCTTCCGCGCACACGCGTTGCCGTGTCTATCGACGGTCTCCCCGAGCATCACGACATCCGCCGCAAGCCGGCGACTTACGAGCGCATCCTGAAAAATATTGAGGGACGCAAGGTTAACGTTCACTGGGTCATCACTCGTCCGATGCTCGAACGCGCCCGCTACCTGGAAGAGTATATTTCCTTCTGGAATGAGCGCCCTGAAACAGACCGCATCTGGGTCAGCCTCTACACTCCCCAAATCGGCGAGCAAAGCGCAGAAATGCTCACGCCCGATCACCGCCAACTCATCGCCAACGAATTGCCGTTGCTCAGCAAAAAGTTTCCGAAGCTCCTAATGAACGCCGGCATGGGCCGCGCCTTCGTCAATCCACCCAGCAGTCCGGGCGACTGTCTTTTTGCCAAGATGTCGGTCAACGTCTCCGCCGACCTCGAAACGCGTGTTGAGCCCTGCGTCTTTGGAGGCGCACCGGACTGCTCGCAGTGCGGATGTGCCGCCAGCACCGGCTTGCATTGGCTTCGCACCGCAAAAATCGCAGGCCCGCTGAAGGTTGGCCATTTCGTCGAAAGCTCCGTCGCTATCGGTTCGCTCGTCAATCGAGTCAAGCGACGCGCAATCCATCCTTCTCGGTGGGGTTCGGGTGGTCCTCAAGTCGGAAACAAATCCGAGTTGGTACAGATCGCGTCCTGATCGTCGCCCAAGCGACCCGCTGGTGTTAGCATTAGGGGCCGAATCAGCGGAGGACGAATTGAGTCGCGCATTCATTGTAATTCTTATCGTGCTTTTCTTGGCTGCGATCCCTGGGGTCAGTGCGCAATCGACCGCGCCCAGTGGCGGTGCATCAACGACGCCCCTTCATGTCGTCGTGGCTGGCCTCACGCACGGGCACGCCGACGGATTTTTCATGCACGTCAAAGACCGTCACGACATTGAAATCGTCGGCATCGTCGAGGCGGACCGAAAAATATTCGATCGCTACGCGGCAAAATTCGCCCTGCCCGTGAACCTCTGGCACGCTGACCTCGATGAAGCGCTTACGACCACTCACCCCCAGGCAGTGCTGATATACACCAACACTTTCGACCATCGCCGGGTCGTAGAAATCTGCGCAAAGCACGCCATCCCGGTAATGATGGAGAAGCCGCTAGCCGTGAGCATCGAAGATGGTCGCGCCATCGAACGAGCGGCGCGCGCAGCCAAAATCCCTGTCCTTGTAAACTACGAGACGACCTGGTACCGCAGCAACCACGCCGCCTATGATCTAATCCACCAAAACGCCTTAGGCGAAATTCGCAAGGTGGTGGTCCACGACGGCCACCAGGGCCCCGCAAAAATCCACGTCCAACCAGAGTTCTTCGCGTGGCTCACGGATCCCAAACTCAATGGCGCCGGCGCGCTATTCGATTTCGGCTGCTACGGCGCGGACCTGATGACCTGGCTGATGGACGTCCGTCGTCCCGACACAGTCACCGCTGTGACCCAGCATTTTCAGCCCAGCTCCTATCCCCGCGTCGATGACGAAGCCACTGTCGTGGTCACCTATCCCAAAGCCCAGGCGATCTTTCAAGCTTCGTGGAACTGGCCCTTCGACCGCAAAGACATGGAAGTCTACGGCGAAACCGGCTACGTCATCACCGTTAAACGCGACAATCTGCGCCTGCGCTTGCCCAAGAAAGACGATGAAGAGTTAGTCGCCGCCAAGCCGGTCCCGGCTCCGCTCGACGACTCGATCTCTTACTTGCGAGCGGTTGTTTTGGATGGCCTGAAACCCGTAGGCCCCTCCTCTCTCGAGACCAACCTCGTTGTAACCGAAATCCTCGACGCCGCGCGTGAGTCTGCAGCGTCGGGAAAAACAATCCGTCTCAAGACGGAATAGGAAAGAAAGCCGGGTGGGGTGCACCGCGTGGCGATCGTGCGCGTCGCTTTTTTACCAGCGTCTCCGTGAACGCGCTAGCGTGCAGGCGCAACCGCATCCAACACTTCACGCACTTTTTCAACCAGCGCGTTCGGCGTAAAAGGTTTCTGCAAAAAGGACACTCCCCGCTCCAGCGTCCCGCCCTGCGCAATGACGTTATACGTATACCCCGACATATAGAGCACGCGCACCGCCGGGTGCAGCGTCACAATCCGCTTCGCCAATTCCCGCCCGCTGATTCCCGGCATGATCACGTCCGTCAGCAGCAAATGAATCGTCGCACCATTGCTTTCCGCGAAGCGCTCCGCTTCTTCCGCGTTCCGCGCCTCTACCACGGTATATCCTTTCGACGCCAAAACCGTCCGCGTTAGCTCCCGCAAATCCGGCTCATCTTCGACGAGCAGAATCGTCTCGGTTCCCGTTTTCACACAATCTGGAAGCTTCGTTTGCGACGACTGTAGCGCCTCAAGTGGTTCATCGACGCGCGGTAGATAAACCTTGAACGTGGTCCCACGGCCCGGCTCGCTGTAGACCCAGACATATCCACCGCTCTGTTTGACGATGCCGTAGACCGTGGACAAGCCGAGTCCAGTTCCGCGCCCGCTATCCTTCGTTGTGTAGAACGGCTCGAAAATGTGCGCGACCGTCTCGGCGCTCATTCCCGTCCCGGTGTCGCTCACCGCCAGCATCACGTAGCGCCCAGGGCGCACCGAGGCGTGATCCCGCGCGTAGGCCGAATCAAGCTCCACGTTGGACGTCTCCACAATCAACCGTCCGCCGTCAGGCATCGCGTCGCGCGCATTCACGACCAGGTTCATGATGACTTGCTCGATTTGCCCGGGGTCGGCCTTGATCGCTCCCACAGTCTTGTCGGCGACCGTGAGCATCTCGATGTCCTCGTCCATCAGCCGCCGTAGCAATTTATCCAGCCCTAGGACGATGCCATTGAGGTCGAGCACCTTGGGTTGCAAAACCTGCCGCCGGCTGAATGCGAGCAATTGCCGCACCAGGCCCGCCGCTCGCTCCGATGCATCCTCGATGCGTTCGACGTCGGCCTTCAACTCCGGCAACCCCTTCGCGCGCATCAGCGCCAGTTCCGTGTACCCCTTGATGATCGTCAGCAAATTGTTAAAGTCATGCGCGATACCTCCGGCGAGTCGTCCCACCGCTTCCATTCGCCGGGCCTGCTGGAGTTGCGCTTCGAACTGCTTTCGCTCGGTGATATCGACGATGATTCCTTCCATCAGCGGATGCGAATCGCTTCCGGGAACCACGACCGCCGTGTCGCTCACCCAAATCACGCGTCCATCCTGACAAATCACCCGATACTCCGCCTGGAATTTTTCGCCACGCTTGCTGGCTGCTTCGGCTGCGTGGACGACCCCGTGATCTTCCGGATAGACGTGGTGCATCCACTGCCGCGAACCCGCCAGCCAGTCATCCACGGCGAACCCAAACATCGTCTCAACTTGTGGACTCACGTACAGCCACTGCCCGTCGCTGCCCAGTTCCGCGATGTAGCTGATCGCGGCGACCTGTTCGACCAGCGTACGGTACTTCGCTTCCGCTTCTTCGCGAAATTGCTCGGCGCGACACCGGTCGGAAATATCCCGTCCGACGATCACGACACCGCGATCCGGTAGCATCGTGACGCTCATCTCCATGGGCAAGGGTTGACCGTCACGGTGGATGGCCAGGGACCCGAACCACTTGCCATCTCGCTGCAAGGCGCCACGGATTTCGTGTTCGACCGATCTTGCGCCCCTCGCCGCATGCATCTCCACTAAAGGTTTGCCGATCATGGTCTCGGGTTTGGCATGTCCCATCACTCTTGCGAAGGCTGCGTTCACGTAGGTGTATTTCCCCTGTGGCGATACGATGGCCATTCCATCCATCGCAGAATCCATTGCGAGGGTGTCGCGTTCCACCAATTCGGCGGTCTTCGCCTCGCGGTATTGACTGACGCCGAAGCGCATGGCGTAACAGAGAATGGATGTGCCGAGAAGCAGGAAGCCTATCCAGCGCCACTCCGCCCCAAGCTGCGCGACCACGGCAAGCACGATCAAGGGAGCAAGAGCCATCATTACGTTCTTGATTGCCAGCGTAGCGAGCGTTTTGCTTCCGGGGCGCGCCATTTTCTGCGCAATAGCAAGGGGCTCGACGGGCTCAGCAGGCTCTTGCCATCGCGCTGCCCAGATCGCGCACGCGAGAAATGGCAAGGACCATCCGAGGTCGTACCACGTGCCTGAAGGCACGTTATGGACGGTCTGCATGTAGTCGGCGGTGCCTGACGAAATCGCGTTGATCAGCAGGAACACGGTCATGCCGCCGTAGAGTGTGCGCAGCCGCGTGGTGTGCGCGCCTAGCATGGCAATCGCGGCGGCTACGGTTAAGCCCACATTGATGAACTGATAGATCCGGGCCATGGACAGGTCGGGACCGGGGCCGCTGACTCCACTCAACAACTGCACGTAGTACAACCCAAAAAAAGCGGAGAAAAATACGATAGCGACCTGCAGGGAATCGAGCACTGTCTCCGCGTCGAAACTGGGGGAGTCTTTCTCCTTGTCCAGAAACAAAGCAATCGCGAAGAATACTCCCTGCGAATCAAACAGGATGCGGACGGGGGAGAGCGCGGGGACCGGCGCGTGCAGCCAATTTTCGTAATACATCCAGCCCAGGTTGGCGACTCCCCACATCGCCAATCCCAGCCCGATCAATCGCCAAAAGGGCCGAGTCAGCCCGCGTCCGCGCAGCGAGGCGCCGAACGCCATGGCGCTCCCGATGGCACACGCGACCAGCTGCAGGAGGTTTGTAAGCAGCGAGCCGGCCGACGACGTCCCCAGAAACAGGATCTCGCAAATCTGCAGTCCGATGACAAAAACCGCCACTATAGGCAGCTGGCGAGACATCCAAGGTGCTCCTTCTATCCCCTGTCACCAAAGTGTTAAGGCTCAATTTTAGTGCACATTTCGTGGCACAACGGGCGGAGCTTCGCTTGCGATACGCAAGTCTAAACCTCCATGCACCCTTACATTTGAAAGGCTACCGTTGGGAGGGTCAAATGCCGCAGGGCTCCGCGGACTCCGCCCTGCGCTACAGGCGGTGCTGGGAGCGCGGTTCCTGGCTGGCGCAAAAAGGTAGCACAGGCACTCCTGCCCGTGCAGGTGTCAACGAGCGCGAGGGTTTCGGCGCCCCTTGTCCCCGACGACAGTCCCGCTAACCGCGCGCCTAGGTTACTCTTGGTCTACGCGCCCGCCACTTCGCAACATTCTGCGGCAAAATAGAATCGTGGCAACCATTCACAATTCCATCCACCAACGCGTCTCGCTGCCGGCGCGCATTGCCAAACGGGTCCTCGTCCTGGCCGAATCCAGAAAGACCAGCGCAAGTCGTGTGCTTGTCGACCTGATCGAAACCGGACTCAGGGCCAAGGAAGCCCAGCACCAGCGTTTCTTCGAAATCACCGACCAGCTAGCCGAAACCAGCGACCCAGCCGAACGCAAACGCCTACAAGAAGAACTAGCCCGCATGACCTTCGCCGAGTAGTTGTAGCGGCCGCCGACCGCTCGCCCTGAGATTCGAAGGGTGGCCGGCGCTTCGTGCCCCTCGGCGCCGGAGCACCCGTTGGAATTGTCCTATGTAGGACGCGCTAGCGTCCCTCGAACGGGTAGCGGTCTTGCGCTTGTACGGCAGCCGCGACTTTGCGTCGCAGTGCGATCGTATCCACAGCCCCACGCTTGCCAAACCGCTTCAAAACCGCCATCTGCGTGGTGAGCATATCGCCCTCGTGCACCGCGGCAATCGCCCTCTTTGCTTCATGTTCCAGGCGCTCTGCCGCGTCCGCGATAAAGACCCTGGCCGCATCGATCATCACGGAGGACGCTGCTTCGCCCTTCGCCGCCGCAGCTTTCTGCGCACGCAACAAGCACGATTCCATCGCGTACACTTCCATCACTATGTTTGACAGCGCCCCAATCAATTCCTGCTCGTCCGCCAACTTTTCGCGGAATTTCTGCACCGCACCGCCCGCTGCCTGCAAGAACATTTTCTTCGCATTGGCTACCACGCGCGATTCCTCTGCCAGCACTCCTTTAGGCGCTTCTTCAAACGACGGGCCAGCCAGTATTTCGTCGGCGAGCTTCATCGCCGCTGGAATCAGGGCGAGCTGTCCGCCCATCGCACGCTTCATCAACATCTGGATGATCAGCATGCGGTTGATTTCGTTGGTACCCTCGAAAATCCGGTTGATGCGCGAATCCCGGTATGCCCGGCACACAGGGTAGTCCTCGTGAAATCCGTACCCGCCGAAGATCTGCACTGCTTCATCGACCACAAAATCCAGCATCTCACTCCCATACACTTTCGCGATGGAACTCTCGATCGCATACTCTTCCAGCACTTTCATCGTGCTCTGGATCTTGTTTACCCCGACCTGCGAGGGGTCGCCACCTGTAGCCGAAGCCGCCGCCATCGCTGACTCGATATTTCCCGCGCTCCGGTACACCATCGACTCCACTGCGAAGAGCTGAATGGCCATCTCAGCCAATTTTTCCTTCATCAAACCAAACTCGCCGATCTGCTTCCCGAAGGCCCTCCGCTCCTTCGCATACTTCGACGCGGACATCAGCACGTGCTTCGATCCGCCAACGGCCGAAGCCCCCAGAGTGAACCGGCCCGCATTCAGGACGTTGAACGCCACAATGTGCCCGCGACCTATTTCATGCAGCACGTTCTCTTTCGGCACTTTGCAATTTTCCAGGAAGACCGGCGTTGTCGAGCTTCCATGAATTCCCATCTTGTGTTCTTCGTTCCCGGGCTTGCACCCCGGAAAGGCCCGCTCGACGATGAACGCCGTGAACTTCTCACCGTCGATCTTGGCAAACACGATGTAGAGGTCGGCGAATCCGCCGTTGGTGATCCACATCTTCTGCCCGTTCAGGATGTAGTGCGTGCCTTCCCTGTTCAGTTCCGCGCGTGTCAGCGAATTCTGCGCGTCCGAGCCCGCCTGCGGCTCCGACAGGCAGTACGCCCCGATCATCTCCGCCGAGGCCAGCTTCGGCAGGTATTTCTTCTTCTGCTCTTCGGTCCCGAAATAAACGATCGGCAAGGTGCCAATCCCCGCATGCGCCCCGTGCGTAACAGCGAATCCGCCATAAATCGATAGCTTTTCGGTCAAAACCGTAGTTGCGATCTTGTCCAGCCCCGCCCCGCCGTACTCTTCGGGTATGCACCCGCTCATGATCCCGAGTTCCGCGCCCTTCCGCACCATCTCCGCCATCAACCCAGGCTTTTTGTTCTCCAGTTCCTTCACCAGCGGCATGACTTCCTTGGTCACAAACTCCTCGGCTGTCTGCCCGATCAATTTCTGATCATCCGTAAGGTCCGCGGGAGTAAACACATCCTGCGGCAACGGCGAATCCAGCAGAAAACTTCCCCCCTTTGCTGCGGGTTTGTTCAAGGTTGCGGTAGCCATCGATATTCTCCTTCGTTTCAGCGGCCAGACATGGGGTGTCCAGGGAACCAGCGGAATATGATCTTACGCCCGGATCCAACCCCCAGCAATTCCACACGTCGATGCGATTCCGTACCAACTCCAAAAGTCACTGAGCCAGCCAGTCCACTCCGCGACCTCTGTGTCCGATCTCTGTGAACTCTGCGTTAAGTCCCCTCTTTCTCTTCTTTTCCTCTTCCAACTTCGAATCTCCAATCTCCAACTTTCAACCTCCGCATCACCTTATCCCCCATGCCTTCCGAAAAGGCTATAGACCAAAAGTCCCAAAACCAGCAATGTCACAAAAACATAGGTCCAGTCCCGTTCGTAGAGAAACGCAAAGAACGAAAACGCCACACGCGCCACCGGCGTAGCAATCAAAACCAGCAACCCCAACTGAATCAACCCTCGCCCGCTAAACGACAGCGCCTCGTGGAAAATCCCGGAAATCGTTCGCAAGTCTCCAGGCTCTCCGTGAAACGCGCGATAATCAGTTGCTGGAACGCGATGCCGCGTCACATATAACCCCCCACCCACAAACACGATCGCGGCCGACAACAGTACGCCCGTTCGCAGCAAGGCACCCATAATCTCGTCCATCTTCTGATCCGACCGGTGAACCGTCGCTTCGCCCATGGCTTCCTTGTCTGCGGCCGTTGTTCCTGTCACTACAATCTGCCTGTTAAGCCGCTGTAAATCATCTCGATCGCCAAAACTCCAATGACGCCGCTAAAGACGTATCGTAGGACTTTTACATTTGCTCGCGCCAGCACCCGAGCCCCAGCCAGCGATCCCAACAAAACCCCCAGCATCACCGGCATCGCCAATCCCGGATCAATATATCCGCGGCTCAAATAAATCCCCGCGCTAGCAGCCGCAGTAACCCCAATCATGAAATTCGAAGTCGTAGTCGAAACCTTGAACGGCAGCTTCATTGCCTTATCCATCGCCAAAACCTTCACCGCGCCCGACCCAATCCCCAAGAGCCCCGAAAGCACTCCCGCCACAAACATCATCGCGAAGCCCAGCGGCACGCCGCGCACATGATAGCTCTCCAACCTATGCTCGCCCGGGAATGTGCCGTCCATCCGCAACCACGTCGCAATCCGATCCGGTGGCTGCTCCTTCATCTCATGCTGCCCTTCCCGAAGTGATGCGTAAGCCGAATAAATCAGCACCAGTCCAAAAATTACGGCAATAACGGACGCGTGGAGATACAGCGCCAGCCCGGCACCCGCCAACGCTCCAATCGTGGTCGCAATTTCCAAGAACATACCCACCCGGATGTTCGAGTAGCCCTCTTTCACATACGCTGCGGCCGCACCGCTCGAAGTCGCAATCACCGACACAAGCGCCGCCCCGATCGCGTATTTGAGATCCACATGGAAAACCAGCGCGAGCAGCGGCACGATCACGACGCCTCCGCCCAGGCCAGTCAGTGCGCCCAGGAATCCCGCCAACAACGAACCCATTCCGATCAGGGCCGTAAACTCGACGGTATTCAATAGGACCTCGCTCGGTTCTTGCTTGCCGGATGCTTACGGGTTTGCGCCAGTGTTGGAATCCTTGAAGGATACGAGCAAAAAGCTGGAGCGCGTGCCGAGAAAATCCACGATTCGGCGATGCGTCCCCGCTGGAAGCCACACCACATCGCCCCCGTGCAGAAAAGAAGTGTGCTCGCCGGCAAGATTCACATCCAGAGCGGCATTCGTCAACGCCACGAGCAGGGCGTTCTGTTTTGGCGTCGCGTCTACGTAGTCACGTCCTCCCGAAACCGTGATCACGTCAACCCGCAATTCGCCCGTCTCGAAGTACGGCAGGTCATCGTCAGCAGCTTCCACGGCGGCTCTCTTGCCCGTTGCTGCCTGCGGGCACGCCAGAGGCCCCTGGACAATTTGTTTGCACACGTTTCGAGCGGTGCCTTGCGGCTTCGCCAATTCCATGGTGACGCTCCGGAACACCACTCCCGCATCGGTTCGCAACGCGTGCGCGAATCCCCCCTGTGTATACGTAACTTGCCCATCTTGCAGATTCAAATAAGTCTCGGGTTTCCCAACCACCGCATTTTTAACGTCGGTGGCTCCCAGGCTAACGGCCAAGAAGGGCAGTTCGTGTTTGTGAATCAGAGTCGCATCCAGAGGCGGCACCGACACGCTGTATACACGCACGAATTCGTTTTGCAAAAGGCTTAGATGGTGCGGCTCGTCGCTCAGCGGAACCACTTCTTTTTGTACCGCATTGACCTGGGCGGCCAACGCATCTTGCGGTGTCGGCTCTTGGGCCTTCGAGTTCTGACCTGCGGAATTTTGCTGGGATGGCGGGGCCGGAGCGGACGTCTGTGCGTCAGAGTCCCGCGCGCCGTTGTGGCCCGACGCTGGCAGAGTCGCGGAAACAATCGCGGCCACGCCTAGGTCAGCGAAAATCGGTGATGATTGCGCGTGAAAGGCTGGTCCGAGCAATATAGCGCACGACACATACAGGGCTGGTTTCATGGTCAAGGAATCCTTATTACGTAGCACAAGCACTCTTGCCTGTGCTCGGTGTACGCACGACCGACACTGATGATGACCAACGCGCTCCCAAGGGCATGAAGGATGAAACGCACCGCTGAGGCACCGCGTTGCGTCAGGTTCGCTCGAATATACCCACGGCGCCCATGCCCCCGCCAATGCACATGGTGACCATGCCGTATCGCGCATCCTTGCGCTGCAAATCGCGGATCAGCGTAGCCGTGAGTTTCGCGCCGGTACAGCCCAGCGGATGACCCAGAGCAATTGCGCCGCCGTTGGGATTCACTCGCGATGCATCGAGCCCCGCTTGTTGGATCACCGCCAAGGATTGCGCCGCGAACGCTTCGTTCAGTTCGATCACCGCAATATCGGCAAGGGAAAGCGCCGCCAGCTTAAGCGCTTTTGGAATTGCGAATACAGGACCCAAGCCGAACTCTTCGGGTGGGCATCCCGCGGTGGCATACGCGACGAAACGCGCGAGCGCCTTGAGCCCGAGCGACTTTGCCCGCGTGTCGCTCATGAGCACGCAGGCCGCAGCGCCATCGCTCATCGGCGAGCTGTTTCCAGCCGTCACCGTGCCCGTCACGTGAAATGCAGGCTTGAGCTTCGCGAGAATCTCAAGTGACGTGTCCGCACGAGGCAGTTCGTCGCGGTCGAAAGTAAATGTCTGGGTAGCTGCTTTAGCCGCCGCTGCCTTCACGCCGCCACCTCGCGAAGAAGCGGGCCCTCCCGCGGAAGCGCCGTTGCCATTTGCAGGCACCGCCGTGATCTTTACCTCGACCGGAATCGTCTCATCCTTGAAGTTGCCCGCGGCAATCGCTGCAATCGCCTTCTTGTGCGACTCCGCTGAAAACTGATCCGCTTGCTCGCGAGTAATGCCGAATTTGCGCGCGATATTCTCCGTGCCCAATCCCATATTGATGTACGCGTCTGGGTAGTGATCGACGAGCCAGGGATTCGGCGAAATTTTGTTCCCGCCCATGGGCACCAGCGACATGGATTCGGTCCCACCGGCTAAGATGACCTCCGCCGAGCCGCCACGTATACGCTCGGCCGCCAGCGCAATCGCCTGAAGTCCCGAGGAGCAGAATCGATTGATGGTCATCGCCGAGGTTTCCACCGGCAGTCCGGCGCGCAACGCCGCAATGCGCGCCACGTTCATACCTTGCTGACCTTCAGGCATCGCGCACCCAAGGATCACGTCGTCGATCTCCTTCGCGTCCAGACCAGGAACGCGCGCCAACGCCTCCTTGATGGCGAGCGCCGCCAAATCGTCGGGGCGTGTAGAACGCAGCGAACCCTTGTAGGCACGGCCCACGGGAGTACGGATAGCGGATACGATCACGGCTTCAGGCATGGCGACCTCGCAACAGGGAGATTGACCTCTTCATTGTTCAGCCGCACTCATCATAAAGCAACTAGGCATAAGGGCGCTCTGTAGGCGTTGTCCGCATACCCGAAGCCACCTCTTGTTTCCTCTGAAGGAAAGGGCTATACGTGAGGGAGAACTGCGGCATGCGGTTAACTGAAGAATTTTCAGGGAGAAAGAATGCGCAAGAATGCGATCGTTCGTCTGCTGCTGCTCGTGACATTAGGTCTGCCGCTGATCGGCTGTCAAGATACCAAAGCCCGCCAAGAAAATGAGCAACTCAAGGCGCAGGTCGCCGAACTGCAGAAGGAAAATGCGGATCTAAGCGGCCGAGTGGATGGATTGGCCAAGGAAAACTCCGCGCTGGCGAGCGAGAACGAAAAGCTCAAGGCGGCCAAGACGTCCAAGACGCCCCCTAAGAAATCGTCGAAAAGCAAGCACAAGCGCCGTCGCACGGTGAATAGTTAGACGAAATCCGCTTGGCATACAGATGAACCCTCGCTGGTGCGGCCGCCGGCTTTGTGGATGAATTGGGCTGTTGAAGGTTGTATCGACGGCGGCCCAACCATTCCCGTCGTCGACTTCGAACTCGGCGCCGCCGCCGGCGCCCACCATCTCACTGTCATTCCAAAAAGACTAAACACTGGCTTGGCACTTAGGACGCAAATAATTAATAAAAATAAACGTTGAAATGGATGCTTGGGTACAGTAAAAGCCGAATGTTCATTCTCGCGGGCCGTGCAGCGACGGGGTCGTTCCGTCTGCGCTAGGGGTAGCGGTTGCATGGGCTTGGCTTGTTCCACCTAGGAGGCTTTTATGGTACGCAAACCGTATGCGTATGCTTGCGTTGTGGTGTGTTTGCTGGTGCTGAGCTTTGGGGTTCCGGTGGCGGCGCAGGTAAATACGTCGACGCTGGTAGGGGTCGTCACCGATCAACAAGGTCTCCCGGTGCATGGCGCGAAGGTGACTGCGACCAATGCGGACAACGGCGCGGAACGCAGTACCCTGGCGGACGATAGCGGGCGCTATACCCTCGTTGGCTTGCCGCCCGGGCAATACAAAGTGATGGTGGACGGCGGCGCGAATTTCTCCGTGCTCGAGAACAACGCCGTGGTCGTGACCGTTGGAGAGGTCGCCACTTTCAATGCCCAGTTACAGCTGCGCGGAATAACCCAAACGGTGACCGTGACGTCCGAGACGGCAAACGTCGAAACCACCAAGACGGAAGTTTCCCAGGTAGTCGACGAGCGGAGAATCGACAACTTGCCCATCAACGGGCGCAACTACATTAACTTCACTCTGACCAACTCGCAGACCACGCGCGACGTGGCCCCAACGATTGGTCCGGCTCCAACCAGCGGGTTGAGCGTCGGCGGACAGCGAGCGCGTTCCAATGAGGTCAGCGTGGACGGCGCGGACGCCGTGGACAATTCCATCAACGGGATCCGCGCGACCGTGTCGCAGGAGGCGGTGCAAGAGTTCCAGCTAATTCTGGGCGATTACAACGCGGAGTACGGCCGAGCGACCGGCGGCGTGATTAACATCGTGACCAAGAGCGGCGGAAATCAAATGCACGGCGATGTGTTCGGATATTTGCGCAACAAGTCCTTCCAGGCGCGCAATGCATTTTCGGGACAAGTGGACCCGGCCACAGGCGAGCTCATTCCAACCAAGCAGGCGTTTACACGCGTACAAGCCGGCGCAACCATCGGCGGGCCGATTGTAAAGGACAAAACGTTTTACTTTTTTTCTTACGAAGATACGCTGCGCGAAGAGACCGGATTTTCGAGCATTGGAGAGGCACAGGGCGGCGGGGGGCCTTGGGGATTGACGCCGGTGACGCTGCCGACGCCTGGGGGGCTGCTGCCGGTGCAATTGACGGCGTCGCAAGCCAGCACAGTACAAACACTGTTGACGAGCGGGATTCCGGCCTATCAGACATTGGCCGTGCAATATGGAGCGCTGCTAGGGTCGGCGTCCAGCGTCGCATTGAACAAACTGGATTTCGGAGCGGTCGCGGCATCTTTGTCTGGCGGGAGCTTGAATCCGGGACCGGGAGGGCAATTCCCCGTGCCGGTGTCGTGCCCGTTGGGCCAAACGGTGAATGCAGTGGTGTGCAGCGGATTTGCGGCCGTGGGGCCGGGGGCCTCGATTGTGCCCGCGGGCGTGGTGCCGCTACCGGCTTCGTTCAAGGGGCTGAATTCGTTACGAGGAAATTTTCCGGTTACCGAGAAGACCAGCTTGTGGTCCGGCAGATTGGACCAGAAGTGGAACAACCGCAACAGTTCGTTCTTGCGCGTTGGGGTGTCGCCTTCTTTGGTGACAGGCATTCAGTCTACGGCGCAGAACCAGGTCTTTGGGCAGAATGCTGGGTCGCGAACGGGCGTGAACCAGTCGCGCGACATATCGGCAGTTTTTCAGCATGACACCATCGTTAGCGATACGTCGTTCAATGAATTTCGATTTCAGTTTGCGCGGCGCGGACTGCACTTCGGGTACTCGCAGCTTCCTGGCGGAAGCGATATCGGCGTGAACATTCCGGGTTACGCCTATTTTGGGCGCGAGCCGTATTCGACGGTGGACCGCATCGAGCGAAGATTTCAGTTCACGGATAATGTCACGCTGGTGCGCGGGCGGCATACATTCAAGATGGGCGGCGACTTCAACCTGGTGCAGCTGCGTTCAGGAAAGGCGCAGATTTTTGAACTGGACTATGGGGGCGACGTAAATTTCGGCGGGCTAGCGGTGTCGAATTTCGGGCTGCCGGATTCGGTGACGTTGCCGAGCGGGCAGACGGTGCAATTGTTCGGCGCGACGGGATTGCAATCGTACGGCCTGGGCATTCCAACAACCTACATTCAGGGAATCGGGCAATCGAATCAGCCGTTCGACAACATCCCGTTTGCAGTTTTTGCTCAGGACAGCTGGAGGGTGTCGCGAAAGCTCACGCTGAATTATGGGTTGCGGTATGACGTGGAAATCACGCCGTTGTTTGCAGCCGCGACGCCGTTAAACGCCGCGGCCGAGAACGCGCTGGGTGTGAGAGAAGGAATTCCCAGAGACAACCATAACGTAGCGCCGCGCTTTGGAATCGCCTGGGATCCGAAGGGCGACGGGAAAACGGTCGTGCGGGCGGGCTACGGGCTCTTCTACGATCACCCGTTGCTGGCAATTGCGTTTGATTCGGCTACCGCGGATGGCGGTCGGTCGGTGCAGCTAATTTCGGCTGGCGGGAGTTCGTCGGCGTGCGGCTTGGTTCCCGGTGCGGGCATCTGCGGAGGATTGGATTCCCCCACGAATCTCAATGGGTCGACGATTTTTCAAGGCGTGCTGAACGCTCTGCCGAGCATGGCGTACTTGCCGAATCAGCAGCGCTTCGATCCCTTTGCGCCCACTTCGTTGTTCGCGAATCAGAACTATTTGACTGCGGGATTTCCGCTGCCGATTCTGCCGTTCGTGCTGCCAGTGGCGAAGAATTTTCAATTTGGATATGCGCAGCAGGCAAACCTGACGATCGAACGCGAAATCGCCGGGTCGTGGAAAATAAGCGTCGGGTATCAATACACGCGCGCCTTGCACTTGTACCGCCCGGTGGATATCAACTCAACGAATCCGCAATTGCTGACGCAGAATCTGGCAAACGCCGATGCCGCTGGGCTAGGCTTCACAAGCCCGGTGACCGTAGTTGCGCCGGCGGGAAACGTGGCGCCGACGGCTTCGACGTGCGGGGTTGGCGTGATTGCGCCGAGTGTTCTCGGAAAACTTGGCGGTTGTCCGGGGCCGTTAGCGCCGTTGAACGGACAATATGTGAGCACACCGGCGTTTTTTAATTTCTTCAGGCCCTCCGGACCGAATCCCTCATTCGCGGCGTTGGTACCCGGTGGTTACTCGACGCAGGTGAAGCTTGCTGGACTTGCCGGATATCCCGTCGGATTGGGAGTACCGGTGGCGTTCAATAGCGTGGACGCCCAGCTTTCGGATGGAAATTCGATTTATCACGGATTGACGGTGAACGTGCAGAAGAGGTTCGGGCACGGATTCGAGTTGTTGTCGAGTTACACGTGGTCGCACACCATTGACGACTCCACGGACTTGCAGTCGCCGCTCGAGCCTCAGGACAGCCGTTTTCCATTTTTCGAGCGAGGCAATTCGGATTTCGATCAGCGCCACCGGTGGGTGACTAGCGGCGTATTTCAAGCGCCAGGAGCGCACAGCGGAGATTCCGCGTGGAAGCGAGTGGTCGCGGATTTCACGGTCGCGCCGATTATCGAACTATCTTCCGGACGGCCTTACACGGTGATTACCGGGACCGATTATCGTCTCGACTTAGGCGCGTCGAACGGGAGACCCTCGGTAGGCACGAGCGGGCTGACTGCCACTTCGGCATTTTTGCCAAACGTGACGTTTGCGTTGCCCAGTACATGTTTGACCGGCAGCGGAGCGTCTTTCTCCGTGCCGGGAATTACCCCGCCGGCCGGGTGCATTGGGAGTCTGGGACGAAACACGTTTGTGACGCCGAGATTTTTCCAGTTTGATTTGCGTTTGTCGCGCCAGTTTCCGCTGGGCGAGCGATTCAAGCTGGACGCCATTGCGGATGCGTTCAACCTGACCAACCGGCTGAACGTCGCCGCGGTCAACCAGCTGTGCGATCCCGGCTCGGGCTCGACTTGCAGCGCCGGCCAGCCAACGGCGGCTTACGACGCGCGTCAATTTCAATTTGCGCTGAAGCTGGTCTGGTAGGTAACCCGCCAGCGGGCGTCCGAAAATCCGATCACCATTCGAGTACCATGAGGACTGCGCCGTAGCGCGCCCTCTTCTTTTTTGCACCCGCCATTTTCAGAAACGCGCCGGTGCGCGTAAAGTAGTCGTATCGATTGCCGTAATCGTAAGGATACTGAAAGGGATGAAATCGGCCGCTGAATCAAGCGGCCGAAAGGAACTATGAACGGTGCGTTGATTGGAATCGCGATCTTGCTGGCGGCGCTGGTGATCTGGCTGGTGCTCCAAAATTTGCGGAGCCAGAAAAAAGGCGATGGGCTTGAGAGCCAACTGGGAGAGCTGCGTAGGGACTTGCAGACGATCGCCACTTCTCAAGCGCAGAACAGCGGTCAGATTCAAACGATCGGCCAGACCGTGGCACAGCGGCTCGAGAGCGTGACCAGTGCGTTGCGGGATGGCGTGACGAACTCGGCGCAGATTGCGTCGCAGGGACAGACAGCGGTTGCCACCGAGTTGAAGAATACCCGCGAGCAAATCGGTTTGATCCAGAAGCAGATCGGTGAGGTACAAGAGCAGAGTCGCGTATTGTCGCAGGCGACGCAATCACTGGAGGCCGTGCTGGGCGGAGCGAAAACGCGCGGGCTGCTCGGGGAGGTGACGCTGCAACGGATGCTGGAGGACTCGTTGCCGGCGTCGCAGTTCGCGATGCCCTACCGGTTCAGCACCGGCGAGTCGGCCGACGCGGTGATCTTTCTGCGCGATGGCAAGCTCATGGTCATCGATTCGAAATTCCCGCTGGAGGCTTTCCGACGAATTGCCACGGATGGCGACGATGCCCGCCGCGTATTTGCGAATGCCGTAAAGGGGCACGCGGACTCGATCGCGAAAAAATACATTGTGCCCAGCGAAGGCACCCTGGACGTGGCGCTGATGTTTGTGCCGTCAGAAAATGTGTATTGCGAAATGCTGAATACCCTGGACGGCCGCGGGATTCAAATCGATGAGTATTGCCGCAGCAAGAAAATCATCGCGGTATCCCCCAACACTCTTTACGCGCATTTGTGCGTGATCGCCATGGGCTTGCAGGGAATGCAGATCGAGGAGAATGCGAAGAGACTGCTGGCGAATTTGAACGGCGTGCAAAAGAACCTGGGCACCTTTGCCGAGGTCTTCGAGAAATTGGGCACCCATTTGAAGAATGCGCAGCAAAGTTACAGCGAGGCGGATCGGCGGTTTGAGAAGGCGCAGAGCACTTTGGCGAATGTCCTTGAGGGAGGATCGCCGGCACCTGCGTTGGAGGGGGAACAGATTCCTCTGATTCCCGCAGCTCGCGGAGCTGGGAAGTAGAAAGTGAGGAGACGACGATCCTCGACACCCACGTAGCCCCAGCACTGCGCCGCCCGAAAGGATCCGGTCTAGCTAGCTAGCCGTCGGCGGTGATGTTCGGAGCCAGTTGGACGAAGTTTGGCAGGCTTCTTCTGTTTCTGAGCGTCGGCGTTGGCCAGGCTTTTCTTCAACGCCTCCATCATATCGATCACGCGAGAGGGAGCAGGCTGGCGTTCGGCGACAATCGTCTTGCCCTTCTGCTTGGCTTCGATCAGGGCCTTAAGATTTTCCTGGAACTTGTCGTGAAACTGTTCAGGCTTGAAGTCCTGCGACAGGCTCTCGACCAATTGTTCAGCAAGCTTAACTTCCGCCGGCTTAAGTTTCACGTCCTTCTCGGCTTTCCCGTACCCAGCGACTTCGCGGATTTCACTAGCGTAATACATCGTATGGATCGTCAACCCATTCTTGCGCGGGCGTATGAATACGGTGTACTCGCGCTGATGCATGGTGACCGTGGCAATTCCCACGCGATTGCTGTCTTCCAGCGTTTTCAGCAACAACGCATAGGGCTTCTCGCTGTCCTTATCGGGCAACATGAAGTACGACGCATCAAAATAAATAGGATCGATCTGCTCCTGTTTCACAAACGCGACGATTTCCATCACCGTGCTGGACCGTGGCGTGATCTTCTTGATTTCATCTTCGCTGACAATAACGTACTGCCCCTTTTCGTACTCATACCCACGGACGACTTCGGACCGCTCGACCTGGCGATTACAATGCGGGCAGTACAGCGGCTGCTTCAGCCGCGTGTGGCACACCTTGTGAAGCTGGTGGAGGTTCATCCGCTGGCTTCGGGCCGCGGTGTAAAGCTTGACGGGAATCGCCAAGAGACCGAAGGTAAGTGTGCCCTTCCAAACCGATGAGGCCATGCGCTTCCTCCAAGGTAAATCCTAGGGGCCTAGTACAGGGACGCAATAGGGTAATTAGGGTACTCGAGACCCCGAACCTTAACGCGTTCCGGGGATTCGCCATGCAACGTACTGTGCGCTAGGATAGAGCCACCTAGCCGCTGGAATCCCGATGGATCAAGAACGACGCCGGACCCCCAGGTTCCAGTTTATTGCCCCCGCTGAACTGGTCGATGATACTTCGGGCGCGCGAACGCAATCATGGGTCGCCGATCTGGGACTACATGGGTGCTCGTTGAGCATCGTGGATGCCCCATGCGACGGCGCTACCGTGAATGTGAAGATCGGCACGACTCCCAGAGAGTGTTTCCTGGCGCACGGAATCGTGGTGCATTCGCGACCTGACCGCGCCGGCATCGCCTTCCAATCACTCGCTCCTGCTTCTTCAGAAATACTAAATAAGTGGCTGGCGCAAGCCAAGTTCCCCACACGCCGAGGATGAAACCCTTCCGGATTGTATAAACCTCAGTGACAACTTCCTCGCTTGCGCCGACGAAAATCGACGGGTGACGTGACTAGTGAATGGAGGCTGGCAAAATCTGTATAGTGCGGAGCCACGTTTCAACCAACTGCGGCCAACTAGTCACTGGAAGAGCTGTGCGGCGAAGGCCGTACCCGTGTCCGCCCTGCGCGTAAAGGTGCATCTCGGCGGGAACCTTGGCGTTTTTCAACGCAAGAAAGTAAACGGTGGAGTTTTCTACATGCACCGGATCGTCCTCAGCCTGCACAATGAATGAAGCCGGCGTTTTATCGGTCACATGAATCTCGGCATTTGGCGCAAAATTTTGTTCCGCAATCGCTAGATAACCCGGGTAAACGATCACGGCGAAATCGGGCCGGCAGCTAAGCTTGTCAGAAGCATCAATCGGCTCATAAAGTCGCTCATCGAAGTGCGTGCTGAGTGCCGCCGCAAGATGCGCCCCCGCGGAAAAGCCGAGAACTCCGATCCGTTGGGGATCGATCTGCCACTCCTCGGCGTGAGCGCGCACAATTCCGAGCGCCCGCTGCGCATCCTGCAATGCAGCCGATGACTTCGGATAAGAGCCCGAGTCCGGCACGCGATACTTCACCAAGACACAAGTGATCGCCACCGAAGTAAGCCAGTCGCACACCTCGGTGCCTTCCAGGTCGATGGCCAAAATGCGATAGGCCCCTCCCGGAAAAACCACCACCGCGGCGCCAGTGTTCTTGCCCGTCGGCTTGTACAGGGTCAAAGTGGGCACTGACACGTTGCTGAGGCGCACGATCGATTTACCCGCGACAAGAGGCTCTTTCGCCGTCGTTGTATCGATCTCGGGACCAGGGTTGGGCTGCGCACCGGGCGCTCCCTGCGGCCATAGAGCCAAAGTCGCGTGACCCGGTGGAGATTCCCACGCAGGCTTCTGCGCGAGCAGACGAGATGAACTCAACACAATGGCAAAGAGCAGCAGCAAGTATCGGCCCACTGTCGAACCTCGAACGTGAAAAATTCGCAGCGCCGCATGCTACCACAGCAACCCCAGCGAATTTAGCACCCAGCCACCAATCAGCGCCAAGCCAGGAATTTTTCAAGGGGCTCCCAGTAATCCCGCGGTAGCCGATGAGTTGCGCCGCCTGCACCTCCGTCGCCTTCGGACTCGGCGGCTGGGACCAGCACAGCAAAGCAAAAAATGGAAAATCCAGAAAGCCGAGACGATCGCCCGCCGCGCGGCACTCAACGAGCATCGAAGAAAGAACTCGGATTAACGCAGTTCGTGAATGATTTCGCGCGCGGCATTCGCGCCGGATGCACCGGTCAGACCATTGCCGGGATGCGTGCCCGACCCGCACAGGAACAAGCCTCGAATGGGAGTCTTATATCGCGCCCAGTCAAGCACCGGCCGCATCGTAAATAATTGATCGAGCGCCAATTCTCCATGAAAAACGTGCCCTCCCGTAAAACCGTAAGTCGTCTCAAGGTCTTGCGGCGTGACGACCTGGGTCGATTCGATTCGATCAGCGAATTTCGGCGAATGAATCGACAGCGTCTTGATTACCGCGTCGCCGAGTTGCTTGCGGCGCGTATTCCAATTCCCTTCCTTCAATTTATACGGAGCGAATTGCACGTAAGCGGAAAGCACGTGCTGCCCCTCGGGCGCCAGCGACGGATCGAGAAGCGTGGGAATAGTGACGTCCAGATGCGGCGCGGGTGAAAACTCGCCATACTTCGAGCAGTCGAAAGCGCGCTCCAGATAATCGATTTCGTGTCCAATGTGGATGCGGCCGGAAAGTGCCTGCTGCATGCCATCAGGACCCACGGCGTCCGCCAGCGCCGGAAACGCCGGTAAATCGTTAAGCGCAAAATTCACCTTGGCCATGTTGCCGGAAGCACGGATGTTGCGGATGCGAAGCGCAAAGGTCGGATCAAGCTGCGAAGGATCGACGAGGTTGAAGAAGGTACGCTTCGGATCGACGCCGGAAACGACCGCATCGGTGGCGATCTCTTCGCCGTCGGCGAGCACCACCGCAGCGATGGCGCCGTCCTTGACGTGAATGTGCTGGACGTCCGCTTCGATGCGGATTTCGGCGCCAGCCTTGCGCGCAGCGTCAGCAAGAGCGCGGGTAAGCGAGCCAAGCCCTCCGCGTGGAAAAGCCGCGGAACCCACAGGGTGCGGATCAGCAGCGGCCCGCAAAAGAAGTACCGCGGTGCTCCCTGCCGACCACGGACCGAGCGCCGTCCCGAAAATGCCGCGCGCGGCAATCGTCGCGCGAAGCAGCTCGGTTTCGAAAAACTCGGCCACAAAATCGGCGGCCGCCATCGGCCCCCAGCGCAGCAAATTGAAGATACCGTTCTTGCCCAGGCCTCGGACGTTACGCCCCGTCTTGAAGAGATTCCAGAAATCCTCAGGCGATGGCGAATCAATAGCCGGCGGTGTAATGGACGCAATCTGCGCGAATATTTCCGCGATTCCTTCTAGCGCCGCGGCGAATTTTGTATAGCTCTCCGCGTCTTTAGCGGAAAAGCGAGCGATCCCGCCGGCAGTTTTGGCGTGATCGTTGTAAAAAAGCAGCGCCCGCCCGTCGGGAGTTGGTGCGCAAACTCGCGGGTCCGGATACAACATCTGGAGCCCGTGCTTGTCGAGCCGCATCTGACGCGCGATGTCCGCGCGAAGCGGCCCTGTGGTGTGCGCGAGCGTCGAAGCGTGAAATCCCGGATGAAATTCCTCGGTAATCGCCCCGCCACCGACGATTTCGCGGCGCTCCAGCACCAGCGGCTTGAATCCACCTTTCGCCAGGTAGAACGCGGTGATAAGCGCATTATGACCGCCGCCGACAATGACCACGCGCTGTCCGATCGGCATAGTCAGTTTTTCTCGCTGTCAGGCGTTACCACCGGCGCCGCCTCAGGCGCATTAGGGGCGTCGAGTCTCGCCGCGACATCGCTCCCCTGCGGCTTCTGCTCGCCAGCAACCTTGGTAGCGCCGGCATCCTTGCCGGCTCCGCCAAGGCCCACACCCGACTCCCTTGCCGATAAGTTTCCGTCCGACGCTGAAGTCGAGCGGCCAGCACCCCTACTCCGATCCGACCGTGACGCCGCGACCGCTTTCTTCCACTCCTTCAAAATAACTTGGCTAGCAATCCTCCCAGGCGCCCCCATAATCCCGCCTCCAGGATGCGTAGCCGACCCGCACATGTACAAATTATCGACAGGCGTCCGGTAGTACGCCCAACCAGGCACGGGACGCAGAAAGAAAAGTTGCTCGAGCGAAAGCTCGCCCTGAAAAATATTGCCCTGCGTCAAGCCAAATTCCCTTTCCAGATCGAGCGGCGTAAGCACCTGCCGTCCAACAATCAGCTTCTTGATGTTGGGCGCATGCTCGGCAATCGTCTCGACAACCGTGTCACCAAACGCTTCCCGCTGGTCGTCCCAGGTTCCCTCCGCCAATTTGTAAGGCGCGTACTGCACGAAACACGAGAGCACATGCTTCCCCGGCGTCGCGACGCTCGGATCAGTCAGGCTCGGGATGACCATGTCGATGTATGGCCGGCGCGAGTAATGACCGTATTTCGCGTCGTCATAAGCGCGCTCCATGTAATCGACGCCGGGCGAAATCGAGATCGCACCCCGAAGATGCGCGCCAGGCCCAGGAATAGCCTTGAAGTCAGGGAGCCCATCGAGCGCAATGTTCACTTTGCCGGAGGACCCGCGATATTTATATCGACGCACACTCTCCAGAAAGTCCCCCGGCAGCTCGCTCGCCTGTAGAAACTTTTCGAACGTGAGATGCGGATCGACGCTGGAAGAAACCACGGTAGCGGATATTTCTTCGCCCGATTTCAGCGCCACCCCCGCAGCTCGCCCATTTTTCACCAGAATTCGATCCACCGCGGCCTGCGTGCGAATCTCGACCCCAGCCTCGCGCGCAGCCGCGCCAATCGCGTTCGAAATCGCCCCGGTGCCGCCGCGGCTGAAACCCCACGACCGGAACGCACCATCAATCTCACCCATGTAGTGGTGCAGAAGCACGTACGCCGTTCCAGGCGACCGAATGCCAAGAAAGGTCCCGATAATCCCTGAAGCGGACATCGTCGCTTTCAACGCATCCGTTTCGAACCACTGGTCCAGAAAATCCGCCGCGCTCATGGTCATAAGCTGGATCAACGTGTACCGCTCGTCCGAAGACAATCTGCGGAACCGCTGCATCAGAAAATGAAGCTGTTTGAGATCACGCGGTTTCAGTGTCGTCGGGTCCGGTGGAATCATGGAGAGCAGCGGCTTCACGAAGCGGCACATCGGCGTCATCATCTTCGAAAATTCGTCGTACGCCTCGGCATCCAGTCGGGAATGTCGCCGAATTTCGCGCTGCGTGCGCGCATGATCGTTTGTGCGCCACAGATAATCGCCGTTGGCCATCGGCGTGAATGTCCCGTCAAGCGGCAGGATTTCCAGCCCATGCCGAGGAAGGTCCAGCTCCCGAATAATTTCCGGTCGCAGCAGCGACACCACGTAAGAGCACTCTGAAAAAAGAAATCCAGGAATGATCTCTTCCGTTACCGCCGCGCCGCCCAGCACATGCCGCCGCTCCAGCGCCAGCACCTTCTTGCCGGCCTTAGCCAGATACGCCGCGTTGACGAGCCCGTTGTGGCCCCCGCCAATCACAATTACGTCATAGTGCTGCGACATCCCGTAAGTCTCCGCTCAGATAAATCCACAAATGGAAACGAAGTAGCGCTGCGGCTGGAAGGCCGGAACAGTTTACTGGCATGAGCCGCAAGCGCACAAGCATCGTCCTCAGCTTTGAGGTCGACTCTCAACCAAATAGTCACCTCGCTAAGTTAGCGCCTTGCCGCCATGCGACTGGACTTCTATAATTTCCCCTGACCTTGCGGCAGAGGAGACGATGTGCCTGTCGGAACTGCATTTCATGAGCGCACCATGGCCCTCTGCGAAAGCCTGAACTATCGCGAGTGGTCCGGCTACTACACAGTGGGCGCCTACGAGACGCACCACGAGCATGAATACAACGCCATCCGCAATTCCGCCGCGCTCATCGATATTTCTCCGTTGTTCAAATACCGCGTCACCGGCCGCGATGCCACCAAATTCGTCAACCGCGTCATCTCCCGCGACATCAACAAGGTCAGCGTCGATCAGGTCATCTACTGCTGCTGGTGCGATCCCGATGGCAAGGTCATCGACGACGGCACTATCACGCGCTTGGGCGAGAACGACTACCGCTGGACCGCCGCCGACCCCAGCCTGCGATGGTTCCAACAGAACGCGCTCGGCTTGAACGTGAAAATCGAAGATATTTCCGAGCAGACCGCAGCCCTCGCGCTACAAGGTCCGACTTCAGGCAAACTCCTCAACGCCGCGGCCGAAGCAAATGTAGCGAACTTGAAATATTTCCGCGTAACTCACGGCAAGATCGCCGGTGTCCCCGTAGACATTTCGCGAACCGGCTACACCGGCGACCTGGGCTTCGAAATATGGATGCCGTGGAAGGATGCGGTCCGAGTCTGGGACAAATTGATGAGCGAAGGAGAAGTCTTCGACATTCACCCCGCAGGAATGGTGGCCCTCGACGTCGCGCGCATTGAAGCCGGCTTGATCCTGACCGAGGTGGACTATATTTCGAGCAAGAAAGCGTTGATCGAATCGCAACGATATTCGCCCTCGGAAATCGGCTTGGGCAAACTCGTGGATTTGAAGAAAGACAACTTTGTCGGACGCGCCGCGTTGGCCTCCGAAGAAAAGAAAGGCCCCGCGCGATCCCTGGTCGGCTTGGACATCAATTGGAACGAAGTGGAAGCGCTCTACGACAAGATGGGCATGGCCCCGCAGGTTCCCAGCATGGCTTCGCGCGTGCCGGTCCCGGTCTACCGCGACGGAAAGCACGTCGGCAAAGCAACCTCGACCACGTGGTCTCCAACGCTGAAAAAAATGATCGCTCTGGCATCCGTGGAGCGCGATCATTCCTCGATCGGAACTACTCTCAACATAGAAATGACTGTCGAAGCCATTCGCCACACCGTCTCCGCCAAAATTGTTCCGATGCCTTTCTTCAATCCTCCCAGGAAGACGGCGACACCGGTCATTTAATTCGCGGCCGCGAACTCTTGAACGGAAGAGAGCAAACCGTCGAGGGCCGTACGGTCCAGCAATTTCCCGCGGAGAATCAGCGCCCGGATCTTTTGCGTGTTGCGAATGTCTTCGAGCGGATTTGCATCCAACAGTAAAAGGTCAGCGGTCTTCCCCACTTCGATCGTTCCTTCCGTGTTCAGCTTACCCAGAAAATCAGCGGGATTTTTTGTAGCGGCCTGCAGCGCTTGCATCGGCGACAAACCCGCTTTCACCAGCAGCGTCAACTCTTGGTGCAATGCGAACCCCGGAATGATATAGGGCGCCGCGCTGTCTGTGCCCGCAAGAATGGGCACGCCCGAAGTTTCCATCTGCGCTACAACATGCATCGATTGTGCCAGCAATTTCTCACGTAACTCGAAATCACTCGCGCGGAACAGTTGGTCCTGAATCAGGCGAACTTGCTTCCATTTCTCCGCGATGCTGCGCGGAACAAACTTCAGCAGCGGATCGCCAGCCGAGTCCGTTTCCCGCCCCGGATAAGCGTCGTTGCGTAGCAAAATCAATGTGAGTGCCTGCCAGGTTCCGTTGCGAACAAACTTGGCGATCAGCGATGCGGCTCGCTCGTCCGAATACGTCGCTAAAAGGTCGCGCTCCCACGCCATTTCGCGCGCGTGCGAACTCTCCGGCGTCGCATTCTTCGGTCCCGCGTCGAATTGTTCGCGCATCAGCCGCGGCTCGTCGCTGGAGCACGCGCGCAACACACCGGTCAGATGCTCGATGCTTTGCTGCCCCGCGTCCGAAGCCTCCGCGGCGGTCACGTGATCGGGAACGTGGCCGGCAAACGAAATGTGCTCACGCCCCGCAGCCTCCGCAATCGCAAAATACGCTTCGCGGCTGAGAATCGATTGCACCTTGATAAAATCCACTCCCTGCTGCACCAATCTGTGCACATCTGCGCGAGCCTCGACGCCGTTGCGCACCACCAGCGAAGGCTGAAACGACGGCGGGCTCCCGTCAAGATAAGGACCCGCAAAGAAAATCTGCGGCCCCAGCATCGTTTCCCGCGATATTTCCTTTCGCAGTGGTGTCAACGATTCCAGATATCCGCCCATGTCGCGAACGGTGGTGATGCCATTCGCAAGGAGCAGCGGAAGAAAAAACCGGCGGCTGCCATTTGGTTCGCCCGCGCCAGTAAGGTGAACGTGCGAATCCACCAATCCCGGAACCAAATATTTTCCGCCACCGTCGACAATTTGAGCATCGCTCGGCACATGCACGGATTGCGAAGGGCCGACAGCAGCAATCTGATGATCGGCGACTAACACGGTCATGTCCGATTGCGGCGGCACCCCGGTTGCATCGATCACCGTCACATGTGTGATAGCAAGGACTGAGCCCGACGGCTTAGAGCAACCGAAAAAACAGATCACTGCGACGAAATATGCGAAATTCTTGATCGTTTTCATGCAGCGATAGGAAGCGCCTGTCAACGCTGGCTAACCCGTTATTGCAGGCGATTATATTTCTTCAACACCGCGCGCAACTCACCATGCGGCAGCGCAACAACACGGTGATTATCGATGCCGGTCATGGTCTCCGCGGCAATCATGGCATTGACCACGGCCTCCTCGGTCACCTGTACGGTCGCCGCGAAAATCGGCTCGATCCTGTCGTTAGGCAACATCTTAAGATCGACGACGTGATCCGGCGAAGCCGCCCCCATATTTGCGGTTGAGAACGCGATAAAAATGTCGCCGGACCCGTTTCCCGAAATCGAGCCAAGCCGACCCAACGCCAGCGAAACTCTCCGAGCAACGCGCTTCAATTGATGCGCCATCAACGGCGCATCCGTGGCCACCACCACGATGATCGAGCCATACTCACGGTCGCCAAATACTTCCGCGCTATACACAGGGTCGCCGGGTATTTCCCGGCCGACCGGCACGCCCGCGATGCGCAGGTTCGGCCTTCGTCCAAAATTGCATTGAACCAGCACGCCCACCGTGTAGCCACCCTCTTTCGCGGTCAGCTTTCGCGACGAGGTCCCAATCCCGCCTTTGAATTCGTTGCAGACCATTCCAGTGCCGCCGCCAACGTTCCCCTCCTGCACCGCACCCGGCGAAGCCGATTCGATGGCGCGCAGAGCATGCTCCGGCTTCACGTGGAAGCCATTGATATCGTTCAGAAATCCGTCCCAGGTTTCCGCGACAACCGGAAGCGACCACCAGTCGTTATCAGGACCCTCCTTTCCATGCATCACACGCCATTGAATGGCCGCATCGCGAACAACGCCCACACTGTGCGTGTTCGTGATGAGCACCGGGCCAGTGAGAAATCCAGACTCCTCCACCCAGGTCGTGCCGGTCATTTCGCCATTGCCGTTCAGCGACCACCATCCCGCAAACACCGGATCGTCCAAAGACTCCTTGCCGCGCGGCAGAACCGCGGTGACCCCCGTGCGTACCGGTCCCTTGCCTACGACCAATTTCCCTTCACCAGCGATCAGCGTGGTGTTTCCGACGGTCACGCCGGGAACGTCAGTGATGGCATTGAGCGGTCCGGGCGTCCCGTCGAAAGGAACCCCGAGGTCGCGAGCGCGCGGTTTCCCTTTGCCGTTACCTTGTGCCTCAACTTGCGCGTTCGCGAAATGAGCGCCCCCGAAACTACAAAGACAAATCAAGCACAAGAACCGCGAAAGAAGACGCATTCCTTTTTTCTCCCGTAATAGCGCTCCCAGGTATTAACGCACAGCAAGGAAGGCCGGAGCAGGTAGTAGCGCCTCCAAGCGTAAATAAAATAAGGGTCTATGTTACCCTTACGCGCTTTCCCAGAGAGCACGGACACTTTTGTTTGTGTCAAACGCCGCAGCAACCAGAATCCGTAGAAAGAAAGCAACCACAAGTGTCACTGGTAGCGCCAGCTTCCTTGCTGGCTCTTCGGAGCAAGAGTGCAGCAACAAGCCAACTCTCAACAAGCCAACTCTCAACAACCCACCTCTTTAATCCGCACCATCGGCCGCTGGAGCCTCACCGCTTTGGTCGTCAATTCCATTATCGGCGGCGGCATCTTCGGCCTCGCCTCGGTAGTTTCCGGCCGAGTGGGCCGCCTCGCTCCGCTCGCCTACATAATCGCCGGCTCCGGCATGGCCATCATCGCGGGCTGCCTCAGCGAAGTGGCTTCGCAATTTCACGACGCCGGCGGTCCTTACCTCTACGCCCGCGAAACCCTCGGTCGCTTCTGGGGCATTCAAATCGCGTGGATGACTTGGCTGTCCAGAATCGCTGCGGCCTCCGGCACCGCGAATCTGTTCATCACCTATCTCGGCCAAATTTTCCCGGGCGCCACGCAACCCGCCTATCGCATCTCCATTTTGATTCTGCTGGTCGGTCTTCTCGCGGTGCTCAATTACATCGGCGTCAAATCCGGCGCCCGCGTCAGTGACTTTTTCACAGCCACCAAAGTCCTTCTACTGATGATTTTCGTCAGCGCCGGTCTGTGGTGGATGGGTGTTCGCGGCGCCGTTTCCCCAGCGCCGTTGTCGCACGCAGTAGAAGCAAGAGACTGGCTCGAAGCGGTCCTCGTGCTCGTCTACGCTTACGGTGGGTTCGAGGCCGTCCTGCTGGCGACTGGCGAGATGCGCGATCCGCGCCGCGACGCTCCGGTAGCCCTGCTCGTCGGCATCGGCGCTGTCGCTGTCATCTATATGCTGGTCCAAGTCGTAGTTAGCGGCACCCTCCCCGATCCCGCGTCCAGTCCACGGCCGATCGCAGAGTCCGCAGGCCGCATCCTTGGCCAAGGTGCGGCTGCGGCCATTGCGGTCGGCGCTCTCGTGTCCATCTATGGATATCTGAGCGCCAACATGCTGCATACGCCTCGCCTGACCTTCGCCCTGGCCGAACGCGGCGACTTCCCCCGAATCCTGGCGCGAATTCACAAACGATATCGCACACCGTACATTTCGATCTTGTTGTACACAGCTCTGTTACTGGCCTTCGCGCTCGCCGGAAATTTCCGGTGGAACATAACACTGTCCGCCATCGCCCGCCTCTTTACGTACAGCTCCGTCGCGGTAGCCCTCTTGGTCTTGCGCAAGCGAGCGCCCCAAGCCAGCGCCTTCCGTTTACCCGCCGGAAAGCCGCTCGCCGTCATCGCCATTCTGTTCTGCGTCGTCCTGCTGGTACGCACCCCACTCAGCAATTCGATGATACTGCTGCTAACCATCACGGTAGCCGCCGCAAATTGGGCGGTAGTCCGCAACAATCCCGCCCCCACCTAGCCCAATTTGGAACTGGTTTCCGAGTGACATTTTTCGGCGTCGGTGTCTGGTGGCGAGTCCCAGATGATCTGAGGGCATTGATCGCCACCGGAAGCGTGGCGGTCCATCGCGACGACGCTGCGGAGGAGCAGGCTGGTGGCGTAGGTGAGTACGGCCGCACGGCGTGGAGAGATGCGATTTTGAGCGAGAAGGCGGACGACGCGTGTCAGCAAGCTGTTGATTTGCTCGGCAGTGCGCAACTCGGTGAGGTCATCGCCGAACAGGTCAGCGGAGAGGTCGGCGAGTTCGCGGTGGTCGAGTTTGAGCTTAGCGTGTTGAAAGCAGAGGGTGAAGCCGGGGTCCACGATTAGGAGCCTGCAGCGTTTTCCGTTGGGGAAGCGGAAAGAGCAGCGCTTGACGTCCTTCTCGAGAGGGGTGGTGGCGAGGGCCGGGGCAACGGGGATGGCTAGGTCGATTGTGGTTTGTGTCATTTTGATCCTTTGCGTCAGAAGTTGGAGTACGTCAGAAGTTGGAGGTTTTGAAGTTGGAAGTTGGAGCCGGAAAAGAGCCCACCCCCCGGTGTTTTTCGTATGAATGTGAAACGAAAGGGGTTGCGGGAAAAGGATGTTGGAAATTGTTAAAAACAAAGGGCGAGACAAGATCGTGAAACGAGTAGCAACAACAGGGAACGGCGAAATTGGGCGGGAATTTGAGAGGCGGTCGAGAATTCACGACTTATGGTAGCATGCTTTGTTAACTATGTCAATAAATATTTTAAAGGTACATTGTTCGAACGCCGTCCTGTATTCTGAAACAGGTGGAATTGAGGGGGCCGTGTGAGAACTGGGAAAGATTCCCATGAATGCGGTACCAGCACGGCGCCATTGTCATCTACCCCGGGGTCTCGGAGACCGCGACTACAGGACTGGGTTTTTCGGATGGTCTTGGAAGGATGGCTTCTGTTTTTTATGTCACGTTAGTCGTTGCACAGCGATCGCTTGGATTCGGCGCGGAGTCGTGACATATTCACCTGCTGGCGGGCGCGCAAGAACGCGTCTGTGTGAGAGCTGGGTGCCGAAGCCCTCAGCGGCTAAAGCCTTGTTTATGTGGCGTCAGTTACGGCACGGCCCTTCGTGCCTCAGGGTAAACTGAAGCCGTGCCCTGACGAAACAGGGTTCTCACAAAGACTGCGAAGACACGAGAGGACTACCTATCAATGAAGCAGATCGGTTTGCGAAATGGGCTGCGCATCGGGCTGACAGCGGGGGCAGTCATTTTGTGCTCGCTTGGCGGCGGGCGCGCGCAGGAGGCGGCTAAGCATCCCATCACGTTTGACGACATGATCCGGATGCACCGCGTTGGCAGCCCGCAAATTTCGCCGGACGGTAAATGGGTGGCCTACGCGGTGTCCACGCCGGACATGGACGCGAACCGCAACGCCAGCAATATATGGCTGGTGTCCACGGAAAGCGGCGCACCGATTCAGTTGACGCAAAGCGGTCACGACGCCTCGCCGGTATGGTCGCCCGATGGAAAAACGATCGCGTTTATTTCCTCGCGCGCCGGCGAATCCCAAGTCTATCTCCTCTCGACCGAGGGGGGAGAAGCGCATGCCTGGACACATCTGTCCACCGGCGCGGAAATGGTCAAGTGGTCGCCGGATGGAAAAACGATCGCGTTCACTTCGTCGGTCTATCCGGATTGCAAGGACGACGCCTGCAATAAATTGCGCGACGAGGAAAAAGAGAAGAACAAAGTAAAAGCGCACGTCGCCGATCATCTTCTCTATCGCCACTGGACCCACTGGTCGGAAGGCAAGCGCGCCCACTTGTTCGTTGTTCCGGCGCCCAGCGCGCCCGATCAAGCCGAGGCGAGTGCGACTCCGCGGGATCTGACCGAAGGCGCAGACTATGACATACCGCCCGACGAGCGCAGTGGCCCGGAGGACATCGGGTTTTCGCCGGACGGCAAGGAACTCTGCTTCACCGCGGTAACCGACAAAGTGGAAGCCATCAGCACCAATGGCGATTTATTTCTGGTGCCCGTAGCGGGTGGGTCGCCGCCAAAGAAAATCACCACGAATCCAGGCTACGAGGGCGACCCGGTCTATTCGCCCGACGGCAAATACATCGCGTATCACGCGCAACTCACGCCCGAGTATGAGTCCGATCGCTGGCGCGTGATGTTGTACGACCGACAAAGCGGCAAGAACGAAAATCTTTCGGAAGGCTTCGATCGCAGCGCCGACCAGCTAGGGTGGTCGGCGGACGGCAAGAAGATTTACTTCGTGGCGGAGAACGAAACGCTGCAGCCAGTGTACGCAATGGAGGCGCGCGTAGGCGCGCAGCCGCAGAAAGTGGTTACTGAGGGCTTTAATACTGGCTTATCGATCAGCGCCGATGGTAAGACGCTTTCCTTCGAGCGGACTAGCCTGACGATGCCGGCGGAATTGTTCGCGGCGAAAAGCGATGGGTCGGGCCTTCGCCAACTCACCCATCACAACGATTCAATTCTCGCAAACCTGGAGATGAACCCGCCGGAAACATTCTGGTTTGTGAGCACGGACGGAACGCGCGTGCAGGCAATGGTCCTTCGTCCGCCAAATTTCGACGCCGATAAAAAGTATCCGTTGCTGGTTTTACTGCACGGCGGTCCGCAGACGATGTTCTCGAATGCGTGGGGCTACCGCTGGAATCCGCAAGTTTTTTGCGCTCCGGGCTACGTGAGCTTGATGATCAACCGCCGAGGCTCGACGGGCTACGGCCAGAAATTCACCGATGAGATCACCAATGATTGGGGCGGCAAAGCTTATACCGACGTGATGAAAGGCATCGACGCCACGATCGCGAAGTACAAATACGTCGATGGAACGCGCATGGCGGCAGCCGGCGGATCGTACGGTGGATACATGGCGAATTGGATCGCTACGCATACGGGCCGCTTCAAAGCCATCATCAGCCACGCAGGCATTTACGATAAAGCGGCGATGTACGCGACCGAGGAACTCTGGTTTGAAGAGCACGACATGCAGGGCACACCGTGGACGGCTCCGGAGAACTACAAAAAGTGGTCACCATCCACGTATGCGGCGGAGTTAGGAAAATACAAAACGCCAACACTGATTTTCGCGGGCGAACTCGATTACCGCGTACCCTACACGCAAGCCCTCGAATTCTTCAGCGCATTGCAGCGCCAAGGAGTCCCGTCGAAATTAGTGGTGTTCCCAGACGAGGGTCATTGGATCCTAAAGCCCCAGAACGCCCAATTCTGGTACAAAACGTTCCTGGATTGGCTGGCGATGTATCTGAAGTGATCGAAGCCGGCTGGAACCCGGCGCTACCAGTGATCTTGCAGAAACTATAGCGTAGGGCGGAGTCCGCAGAGCCCTGCGAGTTTCGATTCCGATCACGTCGCAAACAATCGCTGCAGTGCCCGGCGCAAAAATCGAAACAAATGAAACAAAATGAAGGCAGCCAACGCAATCAGCAGCACGACGACAACGATCGTCGCACGAGGATGAACGGTGGACATCCAGGTCAGCCAAACCGCCAAAACATCTTCGCCCAGACTCAGAGTCCAATTGCTAAACGGTTCGGGACTTGCATTCGCTGCTGCACGAGCGCTGGCCTTGGTTCCGTGCGAGGTAAGCGCCACTCCTCCGGCCAGCAGCGCCGCTCCCCAGCGCCATTCCGGTGGCGCCGCGCCGGCAGCGCCGTAGGCGACCAGCGCGGCGGCGGGTGGACGGACGACGGTGTGAATCGCGTCCCACACGCTATCGACGTAAGGAATTTTGTCGGCGAGAAATTCGATGACGTAGAGAGCGATGGCAATGCCCAGTACCCAAGGATGCGCGAGCACTTGCAGCGATGCGGGCAAGTGGATCACGCCGAATCGTTGCAGCAGGCCGAGGGTCGCGATGGTCGCGTAAAGATTCAGGCCGGAAGAGAATCCAGCGCCAAGCGCGAGGCCGAGAGTTTCGACCGGATTCATGGCAGTAGTCTAGCACCAAGGGCGTGGCTTGGTCCGCAGCATCGTTGGAATCGGATGAACGACCAGTGGAGAAGATTTATTTGGATGTGGCCCAGGCAAGTTTGGGGGGCCAGGGGTCCTACGCCACTAAAACGAGCCGGAACAACGGGCGCCAGAACAACGGCACGTCAGACCGATCTAAAGATCGGCCACTACATCGGCGACGCGATTTAGCCGATGGCGCCGGCGGTGCGGAGGGCTTCTTTCATGCCGGCCCAGCTTTGGCGCGAGGATTCTTCGGGGGTGCCTGCGCCGCGCCAGTGTGTTTCCAGGCTTACGGCGAAGTGGTAGGCGTCGCGTTTGAGCGCGGCGAATTGGCCTTTCCAGTCGATGATGCCTTTGCCGATGGCGGCCCAGTCGTAGCCTTTGCCGTCGGATTTTTTTGTGACGTCTTTGCAGTGGCAGTGGCCGATGCGTTCTTTCGGCAGCAACTGGTAGCCGTCGGGAAATGGTTTTTCGCCGGCTGCGTCGGCGTTGCCAGGGTCCCAATTCAGCATGAAGTTTTCGGATTTTACGGCGGCTAAGACTTTGGCGGACTCGGCGGCTGTTGCCGTGTTGCAGGCCATTTCGTTTTCGAGGAGCAGGATGATTTTCTGTTTCGCGGCGGTATCGGCGGCTTCGCGGAGTTTGTTGTTGATGGCGTCGCGATAGGGAGCTTGGTCGTCGAGGCGCCAGTAATCGAAGATCCGGACGCGGTCGGTTTGAAAAGCTTTGGCGAGTTCGAGGCTGCGTTCGAGGACTTCGGGTTGCTGGTCGAAAGTGAAGTCTGCGTTGAACTGGTCATGCTTGGGACTGAACTTCGATTGCGGCGCGCCGAGCCAATCGACTTTGAAGACCGGGCTGGCGATGTTGGTGACGCGCAGCTTGTACTTTTCCAGGATGCGGCGGGCTTCGGCGATTTCGTTGGCGTCGAGCTTGAGCAGGTTCTTGTTCCACATGCCGCGAAGCTCGATCCACTCCATGCCGAATTCTTTGGAGGCGACTTCGCAGGTGTGGCCGAAGTCCTGGGAAATTTCGTCGTTGATGACGGCGACTCGGAAAATTGATTTCATACGGTGATCCCAAGTTTCTCTTCGAGATATTTCTTGCTGATTGCGGCGCACTCTTTCGGCGTTCGTGATTTGTCGGGAACGTCATCGAGTTCGACAACGGCCCAGCCGCGGAAGTTTACTTTTTGCAGTGCTTTGAAGACACCGGGGAGATCGACCTGGCCGCGGCCGAGTTCGACGAACCGATAGTTTTTCTTGGGATCGGTGGCGCCGGGCAGCTTCTCCACATCTTTGATGTGCAGGAAGAGCAGGCGGTCGGAATATTTTTCGATGCATTTCACGGGATCGCCGCCGCCCTGGAAGTAGTGGGCAATATCGAGTTCGAGCTTGGCGTAGCGCGGGTCGGTGGCTTCAAGGATTTGGTCGACTTCTTCGGGGTGCTCGCCTAGCGAGCCCATGTGATTGTGATACCCGAGAGGAACGCCCAGATCGGCGGTGCGCTTGCCGATTTCGGTGAGCAGGTTGCCGAGCTTTTTGTAGTCCGCGCTCGTGATGGCGCGATTTTTGGGGCGGTCGTCGGTGACCTGGAGATAGAGGCCGCCCGCGTCGTGCAGAAATTTAGCGTGGGCCGCGTGTTTGGCGATTTCGTCGGCTTGCACGCCGTCGATGTTGACGCCGCCGCTGGAGAGGGCGACGAACGTCAAATCGTGTTTTTCCAGGAGATCGCGCAAAGCCTGGACGCTGCTGAATTCGTCGATGGCGTTCGAGCGAATCTGAATGCCGTGGAAGCCGAGTGCCGATACGTCGTCGATGGCCTGGCGATCGTTGCCGCCCCAGGTGATGGCGGCGTAGCCGTAGTGAATTTCGCTGGGGCCGGGCGGGATGGGCGTATTGAAGTAGGAGAGATCTACGGGAGGATAGAGGAGTTCGCTGGCGCTGGAAGGCCCGACGGGGAGACACGAGACAGCCGCTGCTGCGGCTGATCCAATGAGGAAGTTCCGGCGTGGAAATTTAGAATCCATGTGTCATTCCCTCCTGCTGCTTCGGAGCGCAAAAAATCTCGTGCTGAGCGCCTCGGTTGAAGTTGGCTCTAAACCCGCACCCTTTGAAAGGCGCAAAGGGTGCGGCACCCACGGGTTGAGTGTGCTGAATGGGATTCGGGATGCGCGGCGAAAAAGCAGATCCCTCACCCCGCAAAAGGCGCGGGGTTCGGGATGACAGGTTTTTGGAGATTGCGTGTGTCACGAATCACTTTGTCTTTTTTCTGGCATTCTTTTTCGAGGTCGGTTTGCTTTTCGATTGGATGCTGGATGTGGCTTGGGTGCCGCGGCGTATCCTTGGGGGTGGGCGCGATACCAATCCCAGGCGCTGCGGACAATTTCTTCGAGGTTGGCGCATTGCGGCTGCCAGTGGAGTTCGCGTTTGATTTTTTCGGAGCTGGCTACCAGGATAGCGGGGTCGCCGGGGCGGCGCTCGACTTCGCGGACGGGGATGGGGTGGCCGGTGACGCGGCGGGCGGTTTCGATGACTTCGCGTACGCTGAAGCCTTTTCCGTTGCCGAGATTGTAGATGAGCTTGTTTTTTTCCTTCAGCGCGTCGAGAACGAGGAGGTGAGCGCTCGCAAGATCGCCAACATGAATGTAATCGCGCACGCAGGTGCCGTCGGGAGTCGGATAGTCGGTGCCGAAGATGGAGATGGACTCGCGCTTGCCTAGCGCGACCTGCAAGATCAGCGGAATGAGATGGGACTCGGGATGGTGATCCTCACCCTGATCTGGAGTGGCGCCCGCGGCGTTGAAATAGCGCAGGCAGGCGTAACGCAGGCCGTGGATGCGATGGAACCAGTCGAGCATGTGCTCGACCAGGAGTTTTGATTCGCCGTAGGTGTTTGTGGGATGGAGCGCGTCGGTTTCCTCGATGGGGGTGCGGTCTGGTATGCCGAACAGCGCGGCCGTGGAGGAAAAAACGAAGCGCGGAACTTTGTGGGCCAGCACCGCTTCCAGCAGCGTGAGCGAGTTCGCAGTGTTGTTGCGGAAATATTGCTCGGGGAATTTCATGGATTCGCCGGCTTCGATGGACGCGGCCAGATGCACGACGCCATCGATGCGGTGGGCGGTGAAAACGCGATCGAGGGCTTGGCGATCGGAGGTGTCTCCTACGACGAGTTTGGCCCGGGCCGGCACTGCGGCTTTGTGGCCGTTGCTCAGATTGTCGAAGACGATGACCTCGAAGCCTTTTTGGAGGAGCAGCGAGGTGATCGCGCTTCCGATATATCCGGCGCCTCCGGTGACTAGCACGCGATCGGGCATGTGTTTGTGGGTTCCTTCGTATCCGTCAGCGTCCAACGATTTGCCGATGGCCTCAGTCTTGAGGACGTTTCAGCGTATTGGATTACATCAAGAATTTGGCGTTCGCGCTAGTAAGGGAAGAAAAAACCTGAGTTACGAGGGGATGAAGGCGACGGTGGGGAGAAGAAGATAGCGAGTCAAGCTCGCCGCTACAAAGGCCGGAGAGAACTTCCTTTTCGTAGCGGTCTGCCGCAATGATGTTGGTTCGAGCCTTGACCGGTCGCGACCTGCGCCCTACTATCCGTTTACGTGATGAATTGGCTTGCTTCCCGGCTGCGACATGCGATTTGTCTTCCATTGGGCATTGTTCTCGCGGCTCTGCTTCCCTTCTCTCTTGTTCTGGCACTCGATACTCCTCAAAGCAGCGTCACCAAGCCGCTCGCCTATTTCACGGACATCGCGAAACGAGCTGGGCTGACGATGACCAATACGTTCGGCGGTGTCAGCACCAAAAAATACATTATCGAGACGACCGGCACCGGCGTAGCGGTTTTTGACTACGACAACGACGGCTGGTCTGACATTTTCATCGTCAACGGCACAAAGCTGGAGGGGTTCCCGGCGGCCGAAGCTCCTTCCAATCATCTCTACCGTAACAATCACGACGGTACCTTCAGCGATGTGACTCAAAAAGCGGGCCTGGTGCACAGCGGCTGGGGACAGGGCGTTTGCGTGGGCGATTACGACAACGATGGATTCGAGGATTTGTACGTCACTTACTACGGCAAGAATGTTCTGTATCGGAACAACGGCGACGGCACCTTCACTGATGTCAGCGAAAAAGCAGGCGTGGCGGGATCGGGCAAGGCCTGGGGCACCGGCTGCGCTTTCGTCGATTACGACCGCGACGGCCATCTCGATTTAATGGTGGCCAACTATGTGGATTTTGATCTGTCTACCACTCCTGCTCCCGGCGAGCGATCCACCTGCCTGTGGAAGGGAGCTCCGGTCATGTGCGGCCCGCAAGGTTTGCCTGGCGGGAAAAACATTTTGTACCACAATCGGGGCGATGGGACGTTCGAAGACGCCACCACCAAGTCTCATATCGACAAGGCCGATGGCCACTACGCCTTCAGCGTCAGCACGCTCGATTATGACGACGATGGCTGGCCCGACATCTTTGTCGCCTGCGATTCCACGCCCAGTATCCTCTACCACAACAATCGCGACGGCACATTTAAGGATGTGGCTATCACCGCGGGAGCGGCGTTCAACGAAGACGGCCGCGCACAAGCCGGCATGGGATCGACCGTCGCTGACTACGACGGGGACGGCCGCCTCGACATTTTCAAGACCAATTTTTCCGACGACACCGCCACGCTCTACCGCAACAACGGCGACGGCACCTTCGACGACGTGACCTATGCCGCGGGGCTTGGGCTGCACACCCAATACCTTGGCTGGGGCACGATGTTCTTCGATTTCGATAACGATGGTTGGCCCGACCTGCTGCTGGTCAACGGGCACGTCTATCCCGAAGTGGACACCCAGCATCTTGGCAGTAATTTTCAGGAACCGCGCATCCTCTATCACAACAATGGCAACGGCACCTTCACGGATGTCTCCGCGACGGCCGGGCCTGGCATTAACACCGCCAGCTCATCACGCGGGCTCGCAATTGGAGATTTGTGGAACGACGGGCGCCTGTCCGCGGTGATCAGCAACATGAACGCGCCTCCCAGCTTGCTTGTCAATGAAGTGCGCACTCCTAATCACTGGATCGCGCTTCGGCTTACAGGATTTTTCCCGAAATCAAAAACGAAAGCTCAGGAGATTTCGACGGCGTCCGGATCGGTCATCACAAAGTCCAGTCGCGATGCCATTGGTGCGCGCATCCGGGTGAAGGCCGGTTCACGCATCCTGATTGACGAGGTCCGGAGTGGGTCGAGCTTCATTTCCAATAACGATATGCGAGTCCATTTCGGGCTAGGGTCGGCAACAAAGATCGATTGGGTCGAAGTGCGGTGGCCCAGTGGACTTGTCGAGCAATTCGATGGTCTTAAGGTTGATACATTCCAGAATTTGAAAGAGGCAACGGGGACTCCCGCACCTGGTGGCAAGAAGAATTAGAGAAGTATTAAGGAACACCAAGGGCTGAAGAGTCTGTGTGAGAACCGACAGCCAAGGCCCTCAGCGGCTAAAGCCTTGTTGATTCGTTGTCAGTTAGGGCACGGCTGAATCCGTGCCCTGACGAAACCGGAGTACTCACACACACTCTGAAGCCCGTTGAGGGCAGCCTTTTACGTCGGGCCTAAAAGCCCCGACCTCCTAAAGAAAAGGCTTTTTTCGAGCCTGTGAAGCCGTGACGTGACGAAAACCCGAATCTTCATGCCGGGCCGCGCGAGCCATCGTCGAAAGGAAATGGGTGTGCCGCGCTTCGGTCGCCTGAGGCTGCGAGGCGCAATTTCGTGCTTGGAGCGGGAAGCAACGGGATGGGTCGCAAAGGGCCGAGCGCGGCTTGGTCCGCACCATTCACTCGCTTGCGTACGTTGTCGACCGGGAGAAATGCCGATGCTTCCAGCATCAGGTCCACGCGGCCCCGCACGTCGAACTTTTCCAGCAAACTGGAAACATGAAATTTTATGGTGCGCACCGAAACGTTCAGCTTTGCTGCAATTTCCTTGTTACTGAGGTTTTGGGTAATGCTCGAAAGAACTTCACGCTGTCGCCGGCTCAGGGGAAAACCTGGCAGCTTCGTACCCGTGCATGTCTGGATGAGTTGGGTGGCTCGTGCCGCGAGTCCGGCAAGTAATTCTTCGCCTGCCGCCACCATTACGCCAAAATCGCCGGGCGTTTGCTGGCGCGCCACGCAGTGAATTGCGAGCAGGCTGACCGCCTGCTCCATCGGCATGCAGCCGTCCTTATCGGCTTTGACCTCGAAGCGGCGCACTCCGGTCTTTTTGTCAACGAACACGAACTCCTTCGGACGATTCGCACGCCCATGAGCCAGAGCATGCTCAGATTGGAATTTCTTTATCCGGTCCATGGAGCCCCCGTGCATCTTGTACCTGTCAACTCGCACGCAAGCTACCATTCGCGGCCTGCTCGTACGGTTTCCCCAGCGCCTGCCCTTGTTATAGGGCATGTGCTGGTATTCGTCCTAGCGGTGAACATGAGCAAGAGCATGGCCACGCAGTCCGGCCATCACCCACTGAGGGCGTTCCGGGCGCGACACCTCATAAAAGTCAAATTGCACGCCTACGCCGCGCTCCTCATGCTTGGATTCCACTGGCACCACGCGGACTACGTGGCCGGTACAGAGCCACTGCGCCGTGGGCACTCCTGTAATCTGTTCCGGCATTTCCACCACGAGATCGAGGGCCGCCCCTTTACTCAGTTCCAGGTCGGTCGCAAAGAAGACGCCTCTCTGCGAGAGGTTCTTCGACTCTGCTTTCAACTCGGCGGCGTTGGATCTTCGCACTCGAATGCGCAGGTCGGTTTTGAAATTATGCCGCCGGGACAAGCGCCGGTCGTGCTCGAATCGATCTACAAAACGTTCCATGGCGAGACCTCCAGGTAGTTGCAGGCGGGTGCGGGCGCAGTACGCTCGCGGAGGGGTAACTGAGAGAATCGGCCTGTTCCGGGGATACGTATAGGCTCAATTTGGTACTGGATGTTTTGCTTTGCCAATACAGGCAAGCGGTCATTTCGATCGGAGCGGCAGATTTTGCCTGTCGGAAGGCGGAAATCGCTGTCAATTTGTGGTCCAAGCCAAATCGAAAGGGCTAGACGTACAAATCCGAGCAGACCGTTTGGTTGCGCTCAAGTAAACCGGTCAAGGCGCGACTTAGTTCGCGAAAATCTTGACTGCACGCGCAATATTTGGGCGATTTTTGACGATGCCGCCTACTTCACCGCGTCGGCGCCCGCTTTGGCGCACTGGCCGTCTTGTGCCGCGGTGCCGCCAGAGACCCCAATCGCGCCCGCGATCTTGCCTTCGACCAAAATTGGGATTCCCCCTTCGATGGGCATCGCACCCGGGACGCGCAAAACGCGCAATCCTTCTCCGCCGGCGGCCAGCGCATCCTGGTACGTCTTCGTCGGGCGCTTAAAGAGTGCAGCCGAGCGCGCTTTTTCAATGGCGAGATTGGCGCTGCCGATCTGGGTGTTGTCCATTTTTTCGTAGTACACCAGGTTGCCAGACGGATCGACGATAGCTATCGCCATCGACCAATTATTTTTTGCGGCCTCGGCGATCGCTGGAGCGGCCGCTTTCTTGGCATTCTCCAAAGTGATCGGTGCGCCGTAGGGATTGGGCATCTGCGCGAATGCAGTCGCCAGGATGGTAACCGCACAGAGTATGGCTGCGCTAAACCTAACGACGTATTTGCGTGACATATTCACTCCTTTGATTTGCTGGTGATCGTCTAAAAGAAACCCGCGCACACCCGCCGGAGGCGGCAGGATACCCTTCGAGGCCCAGGACAAAGCGGCGGTACCAGGCGCGTCGCGCTCATACCTTCAAGGCTGCGGATGCGGCAAGGCATTGGCCCGATCGACCATGGCTTGCGGCGCAGTGGGCTGGTGCAATGGCGGCTGTCCGCGCGTGATGGCCCAATGCTCGAGCCAGCCGGCACCTTCTTCGCCGACATAGGTGTCCGGGAGCGCGTAGGCGGAATCGCTGAGCGCGCTTTCGAGGGTCACGAATCGATAGCCGCGTTTTCGAATCAGCTCCAGCAATTCTCCGATATGGTCGGCCTCCAACTGGTTACAATGCAGCAACAAAATTTGCTCGGGCTCGTAGCCGATGAGATCGCGAGAGAGTTTCTCGAAATAAGAAAAAACCTCTGTGGTGTAAGAAAAGTAGGAGCTCACGACTTCTTGTTGCAGGGCCGTGTCGCCGCGCTTTTTGGCGTCGTCGTAGACCGTTGCAAACATCCAATCCCAGGCGTCCATTGTGACCGGCGCGATTCGGTAGCCCCGCTCCACCAGAAAGGCTTCGGCTTCGCGACGGGTCTGCAAATCCCTTCCCGTGTCCAGATACGGGTGCCGGAAATAACGCAGCTTCATGTTGTGCTGCGCGAGCAAGAGCCTTGTGACGCTCTCGCCCTGGACCACGGAATCTTCAAATTCCTTCAGGCTTACGCGGTTCAGCGACGTGTGGCCGTAAGTGTGGTTGCCCAACTCAAAGCCCGCATCCAGCCACATATTCAGGGCGGCGATGCGCTCGTCAACTTCGCCCCATTTGAAATAAAGTTTGCGTTCGTTCACGAACCCGACGACGGGAATTTTCTGCTCGCGTAGAGTGCCCAGGAGTTTCGTGGTCATGGCAGTGATCGCGGCGGCGGACATGGAATTCGCTGCTGCGGCCGGCAAGTCGTCGATGGTAATGGCGATGCGACGCTCGGGTGGTGCGTCGGCGGGAGAGGCTGGCGCTCGCAAGGCAATCAGAAGAATGCAGAACAGGCAGAGAAAACCCAGGAATAACCTCACGGTAAAAAGCGCCTCCTCTTCACGCACTTCTCGTCACGCGTGGGCGACACCATAGCACAAGATGCGACGAAATTTACCTTGGCGCTAGGTCTGCTTTTCGATTCTCGGTCAATGCTTCCTGAAATTTACTGTGGCCTCCGCGAGGCCAACATATTTGTCCGCTCCGCCATAGTAAAAGCGGAAGGCATCGTCGTGTTGGCTCGTTTTCACGGGGATCATGCCTTCGACGAAGACTACATTCGGGACTTGCCCGGCTTTCTCCCAATCTTTTTCAGGTGCGAAGACGGGTTGCTCGCTGCGCGACAGAAGTTTGCGCGGGTCGCTGCGGTCAAAAATCGCGATGCCAGTGCGGTACACGAGCTGGTCGTCGGCGCCGTTGTAGACCAGCACGATGCCGTCGGGCGTAAAGAGCGGTGGCGGGCCTGGCTCAACGACCCGCGAGTCGAATTTCCCAGGACGGCGTGGCAGCACCGGCTTGTCCGTAGCCTCCGTCCAATGGAGCAAGTCGGTCGAATACGAAAGCCCCATCTGGTCCGTTTTGTCGGCAGCTGTGCCCAGCCAATACATCCAGTACTTGCCGTCGATTTTCTCGGGTGCGATCGCGCCGGATTTGGTCCAGCCCACGTTCCAGTTGCCTTTGTACGCTGGCAGGATGACGCCTTTGCGCTCCCAATGGATCAGATCGGCCGAAACAGCCAGGCAAAGCTGCGCGTCTTTCTTGTTGTAGCCCGTGTATGTCAGATAGAAGGTGTCGCCGATTTTTTGGAGGCGGGGATCTTCGACGCCGCCACTGCTCTCGTAATCGGCTTCGGGTGAAAGTACGGGATCGGCTCGTCTCGCGAAATGAATTCCGTCCAGACTTTCCGCATAGCCAAGGCGGGACGTTCCGGACGCATCCTGTGCGCGATATAGGATTACAACCTTGCTGCTCGCGTCGGACTTCAAACCGGGTTGGTCATGAACAAGGATAACCGCCGGATTAAATGTTCCTGCGGATTCCCAGGTCGTGCCCTGGGCCGAAATAATTGGGGAGTCCGAGATACGATGCCACGGGCCGAACGGAAGAGTCCTGGTCTGCGCAGCGAGAAAGATTGGCGCCAAGAAAACCAGGGACGCCAATCTTCGCGGCAGCCAACGCGGAATAATTAGACCCGCGAGCTTAAACACTCTAGCCATCCTCACAACAAACTCATTTGCTCGGTTTACTTGCCTTCGGTCGATCAAACTTTTCCGCGCGGACGATGCCCTCGCCTTCTTTCACATAGATGAGTTGGTTCGGCTTGATCTCTTTCAGCGTATCAATTTGCCCGCTGGGCCAGCGGATCTCCAGGAGATCGACCTTTTCTGCTTTTCCGATACCGAAGTGGATGCGTAGATCGTTTTGCGAAATGTAGCTGCCGCCGCTGCGCACCTCGTCGATCTGCGCGTGGGGTCTCGATTCATCGGGCGGTTGCGTGACGCAGCGCAGACGCGTGCCTATGCCGCTGCGATTCGATCTCGTGCCAATGGTGCGCACTTTCAGCCAGTTGCGCGCCGTGGCATTGGAATCAACTGATGAATCGCAGCGTAGCAGCTGCGGAAAATCGTTGACGGTGTTCACGACCACGTCGATGTCGCCGTCGTTGTCGAAATCGCCGAAGGCACAGCCTCGCGACGCTACTGGCACCGTGATGCCTGGACCCGCTTGCAGCGAGACATCATCAAACTTGCCATTGCGCATATTTTTGTACAGGAGCTTTTGCTGCGGGTAGCCAGCTTCGGTCTTGAGTTGCTCCACTTCTGGATATACGTGCCCGTTGCAAATTAAAATGTCCGGCCATCCATCATTGTCCATGTCGAAAAATCCGCAGCCCCATCCAAGAAACTGGGTGTGCCGCCCCAATCCAGCGGCAAACGTGGTGTCTTCGAATGTGCCTCCGCCTAAATTGCGATACAGCGAGGGCGTGTCTCCTGCAAAATTTGTTTTGACGATGTCAAGATTCCCATCCAGATCGTAGTCGGCAGCGGAAACGCCCATTCCGGCTTGGGGTTTTCCGTCGGCGCTTAAAGAGCAGCCCGACTCCATGCCGATGTCCACGAATTTGCCGTTGTGTTTGTTTTGGTACAGCGCGCTGGCCGTCGAATCGTTCGCCACATAAATATCGGGCCAGCCGTCATTGTCGAAATCGGCGGTGAGCACGCCTAGTCCGTAGGTCCCGTTGGCCTGGAATAGACCCGCAGACTCGCTCACGTCGGTGAAAGTTCCGTCACCATTGTTGTGATAGAGGATGTTCTTGCTGCCGTTCAGGCCCGGAGGACCGCACGCCACCATCACTCCTTTGTAAAGGCAAGGACCCGACTCGGGTACAGGCGCGGTCGCAAGGTCGAGATCGATGTAGTTCGCGACAAAAAGATCCAG
>Ga0185299_10000850_pt1 | contig 71446 bp, 63 predicted proteins | sample PaiPotPPA55metaG_FD_128002 | JGI IMG/M metagenome (GOLD analysis project Ga0185299, IMG submission 128002) | Iron sulfur acid spring bacterial and archeal communities from Banff, Canada, to study Microbial Dark Matter (Phase II) - Paint Pots PPA... ...
CTTTCTCCCAAGTGGCCGGCAATGAACAGGCGGTTTCCGCGATCGCTTTTCTCCAAGCCGCGCTGACCTGGTATGCCCAACTCGGCATTCGCGTGCGACGCGTGCTTACCGACAATGGACCGTGTTACCAGTCGCGAACATTTCGGGCGGTGTGTCACCAGCACGGAATCAAACACATTCGCACTCGCCCCTACACGCCACGCACCAACGGGAAAGCAGAGCGGTTTATTCAAACCGCTCTGCGCGAATGGGCTTACGCTTGCGCCTATGACACTTCGGAGGAACGGGCGGCGCACCTCCCGCGCTGGCTTCACGATTACAATTGGCACCGACCTCATGCTAGCCTCAGCGGTGCTCCACCCATCTCTCGTTCCGGTCTCGATAGGAACAACCTGTTGATACATGACAACTAGAAGTACGCAAGAATCGCCACGTTTGGATGCACCGGCAAGGTCCTCGCGCTCACTGCCCTGCACTATCGCTGCGGCCTTGGTCTCTGCGAACTACTTCAGCGAAGCCATGTCGATGACGAAGCGATACTTCACGTCGCCCTTGGCCAGCCGCGCGTAAGCGTCGTTGATCTGCTGAATCCGGATCATCTCGACGTCCGACGTGATCCCCTTGTCCACACAGAAATCAAGCATCTCTTGCGTTTCGCGGATGCCGCCGATTCCCGAGCCGGCAAGGCTGTGGCGTCCAAACAGCAGACTGAAAGCTGCTACCGGCAAAGGTTTCGGGGGCGCGCCAACCAAAGTAAGCGTGCCATCGAGCTTGAGAAGGGCCAGGTAAGAGTTGATGTCGTGTTGCGCTGATGCCGTGTCCAAAATAAAGTTGAACGTGCCAGCGTGTTTCTGCATTTGGGTTGCATCTTTCGAAACCACTACTTCGTCCGCGCCCAGGCGCCGCGCGTCCTCCGCCTTGTTTGCGGAAGTCGTGAAGAGCACCACGTTCGCGCCAAGCGCTTTGGCGAATTTCACGCCCATGTGCCCCAGTCCGCCGAGACCGACTACTCCCACTTTTTGCCCTTTGCCAACTTTCCAGTGGCGCATCGGCGAGTACGTGGTGATTCCGGCGCAGAGAAGGGGCGCTGTGCCGGCAAGATCCGACGTGTCCGATACGCGCAGCACGAACGCTTCATCCACCACAATGGTTTCTGAATAGCCGCCGTAGGTGACGCCGCCCAGAATCGGATCCGGCGAGTTGTATGTGAAGGTGGGAATCTTCAAGCAGTACTGCTCTTCGCCGGCACGGCAGTTCTCGCAGACGCGATCGGAATCGACCATGCAACCGACGGCAGCGATATCGCCTTCTTTGAATTTCTTCACGGCACTTCCGGCCTTGACCACGCGGCCAACTATTTCGTGGCCGGGAACGCACGGATAGACCGTCGCCAAAAAGTCCACCCACTCGTTCTTCACCTGATGCAGATCAGAATGACAGACGCCGCAATACAGAATTTCGATCTGGACGTCCTGGGGCCGCGGCTCGCGCCGTTGCAAAGTGAACGGCGCCATTCCGGAAGTCGGGCTCTGCGCTGCGAATGCCTTCGCTGTGTACGTTAGCGGTTTCTGATTTACCTTGGCTGTCTGTTGCGCTGTCTCAGTCATCGGCGATGCTCCTCTCACAATATTTAAGTCTGTAATTCATATGGGCCTGTAATTCGTTTTTCAGATGCAATCAGTCAGGGCAAGGCTTCGTCGGGAACCACGAAGGACATTCTATCGTACGCGCGATCAATCCGGGCCTAATTCGAGCCGCCTTGCGTTTTCTGAGTGACCGAGCTTATACTTAATTGCTTCTAGATAGGTCGCTCGCCAAGTGGGCCGCAAGCCCACTTTTTTGTTGGGCGCAGAATCGGCGCGGGGGTCGAGGTATCGGCGGAAGGTGAGGGGCCCGATAAAGGCCGCGCCTAGAACAGAATGGACTTGGAAAAGATACGTGAGGCGGCGGAGCGGGTGGCGCGCTCGGAGGGCCTCGAGGTTTTCGACGTAGAATGGAAGATAGGCAAGCAGCGGCTGCTGCGCGTCTATCTCGACCGGCTACCCGGTCCGGCGAACCCAGACAACCTGGGAGTGAGCCACGCGGATTGCCAGCACGTGAGCGAGCAGTTAAGCGTGATTCTGGACGTGGAAGATCTGGTTCCGGGGCCCAGCTACATTCTGGAGTTGAGCTCGCCGGGCATGGATCGAAAGTTGATCAAGCCGGCTGACTACGAGCGATTTGTCGGCAGACTGGCAAAGATTTGGCTTGAGACGCCCATTGAGAATCAGAAGTATTTTGAAGGGCGATTGGCCGGGTATTCGGACGGCACGGTGAAGTTGAAGTGGAAAGACCGCGAAATTGAAATTCCGTACGCCGGGATTCGAAAAGCGAACCTGGTGGTAGAACTCTAGGGAGAACTTAGATGGCGAGTCTGCTGTACCAGACAATCGAGCAGATCAGCCGGGAGAAGCACATCGAGCCCGAGGTGATCGTCGCGGCCATCGAGGACGCGATGGTCGTAGCGGCGCGGAAATACTACCGCACTGAGGAAGAGCTGCGCTCGAAGTTCAATCCGGATACCGGGCACGTGGATGTGTATTCGGTGCGCGCGGTTGTGGAAGAGGTCACAGACCCGCTGCGCGAGATCTCCATCGGCGACGCGCGCAAGAGACAGCCGGAAGTGGAAGTGGGCGGCGAAGTTACGGAAACGAAGCCGACCGACGTGCTGGGGCGAATTGCAGCGCAGACCGCGAAGCAGGTGATCCTGCAAAAGGTTCGCGAGGCCGAGCGCGATACGATTTACAACGAATTTCACACGCGGGTGGGCGAGCTTGTGAACTGCATCGTGAAGCGGACGGAAGGGCCGGACACGATTGTGGACTTGGGCCGGACCGAAGCGCGTCTGCCGAAGCGCGAGCAATCGCGGCTCGAGGCGTATAACGTGGGCGACCGATTGCGCGTGACGATTCGCGCGGTGGAACGCGCGGCGAAAGGGCCGCAAGTAGTAGTGTCGCGAGCCGATCCAGCTCTGGTGCAGCGATTGTTCGAAATGGAAGTGCCGGAAATTTACGACGGCACGGTGCAGATCCGCGCGGTGGCGCGGGAAGCTGGGGAGCGGACGAAAATCGCCGTGGAAAGCCGCGACAAAGACGTGGACCCGGTGGGCGCCTGCGTGGGAATGAAGGGCATGCGCGTGCAGTCGATCATTCGCGAACTGCGCGGCGAAAAAATCGACATCATTCCGTACAGCGAAGAGACGGTGGCGTTCGCGCAGAAGGCGCTGAGCCCTGCGAAGGTGACGCGCGTGCAGATCGTCGATCCCCAGGAGAAAAGGCTCGAAGTGATCGTCGAGGATACGCAACTATCGCTCGCGATCGGCAAGAAGGGACAAAACGTCCGCCTTGCGAGCAAGCTCATCGGCTGGAACATCGACATCAAGAGCGAGGAAGAGAAGCGCCGCGAAATCGAGGCGCAAATGGCCGCGCTGACGGCGCCCGGAACTCCGCTCACGCAACTGGCGGGTGTGGGACCGAAGACGATCGAAAAGCTCGAAGCGCACGGCGTGACTTCGATCGAAAAATTGGCGGATATGACTCCCGAGCAGCTCGTAGAAATTCCGGGAATCGGCGAAAAGATGGTGGAGAAGATTCACCAGTCGGTGGCCTTGTACTTCGAAGAGCTCGAGGCGCAAGCCGCTGCCGGCGGCGAGGTTGCTCCTATCGAGGCCGAAGCTGCGACGGAAGGCGAAGGCTTTGTTGCGGAAGCGGAAGTAAGCGTGGAAGGTTCTTCCGAGAACGCTGGATCGGTAGAATCCGCCGACGATTCAGAGACGGCAGAAGGTACGGAAGCTCGCGAAGCGGAATCCGTCGAAGACGCGGAAGCGGGCGCAAGCGGGAATGTTGTAGTGAGTGAGACAGAGGCAACCGCCGGCGAAGAAGCAGATTCGGATTCAGAAGATGGCGCGGAGAAATCGGCGGGTTCAAATTAGTTGGAGAAAATAGGGGCTGATGGCAGATTCCAATCAGATTCGAATTAATGAGCTGGCGCGTGAACTCGAGATCAAGGCGAAAGTCCTGATCGAGTTCCTGCCGGAAATTGGCGTCACGGAAAAAAAGACGCACTCGAGCTCGCTCGATCTCGAACACGCCGAACTTGCGCGCAAGCATTTTGCAGGTCTGGCGGCTACGGAAGCTGCGGCAGAAGCCGAGAAGCAATCAAAGGCGACTGCGGCGAAGAAGTCCGCGGCGCGTCCAGCGTCCGCGCCTGCGCCAGCAAAGCCTCTTGCGGCGCCGGGAACGGCTGCCCCCGCTCCGTCTGCGACGGCGAAGCCTGCGGCGCCCGGTGCGATTCCCGGCGGCCCGGCGACGCGCCCTGCTGGAGCACCGTCCGCGCCCGCGCCAACGTCTTCAGCGACTAGCGCACATCCGCCTGCTCATTCACCCGCCGCCGGGAAGCTGGGAGTAGCTCCTGCGGCCGCTGCCCCAGCAAGATCCGGAGTTGCGCCATCAGCCCCGCGTCCAGGCGTTCCGCTTCGGCCTGCCGCGCCGAGCCAGCCAAGCGCTCCAGCCGCGCAGCGTCCTGCTGCTGCAGCTCCGGCTGGAAGTTCCGCGGCAGGAACAAGTGCGGGTGCAGCGCGACCCGCAGGTGCTTCTCCGCAAGGCCAAAGATTTCCGCTTCGACCGGGAGCGCCACCGGCTGGCGGACAACCTCGTCCCGGCGCGCCTCAGAGTTTTCGTCCGGCAGCACCTGGCCAAACGCGTCCCAGCGGGCCGCGCCCCGGTATGCCGTTGCGCCCCGGAGGCGGACCTCCGGGAAGATATCCCCAGCGTCCTGGCGGTCCCGGCGAACGAGGTGGCAGGCCCGGACAAGGACCCGTGGGCGGACAACGCCCCGGTGCAACGGGCGGAGTTGGAATTCCGAAGGCTGAACCTGGTAAACCGCTGTACGCGCGCAAACCGCCCGCATCGCGTGGCCGTCCGCTGATCGAAAAACGCTACGCGGAGGGCGAGCGCAAACTCCATCCGGTGCGCACCCGCGCAGGCGCCGGTGCCGGACGAGCTGCGCAAGCCGAGCCTGTCGCGCCAGTGCAACGCGAGCCTCGGGAAGTAACGGTCACTGAGGGAATCACGGTTCGCGAGTTGGCCGAAAAGCTCGACATTCGTGCGAAGGAACTTTTGAAGACGCTCCTCGACCGCGGCGTTTTCGCCAGTATCAACCAGGCGTTGGACGCGCCTACGGCGACGAGCCTCGCCGAAGCGTTCAACGGAATCGTGCAAGTAGTCAGCTTCGAAGAACAGATCGTGCAGGAAGAGAAGGTCAAGGAAGTCCGGTCGGGCAATCAGCAGCCGCGCGCTCCGGTAGTTACCGTGATGGGACACGTGGACCACGGAAAAACCAGCCTCCTCGACGCAATCCGCGAAACCGAAGTGGCTGCCGGCGAAGCGGGCGGAATCACGCAGCACATCGGTGCATACGAAGCGCGAATCGATGGCCGCCGAATCGTCTTTATCGATACGCCGGGCCACGAAGCTTTCACGCGCATGCGTTCGCGTGGCGCGAAAGTGACGGACATCGTCGTGCTCGTAGTGAGCGCGGATGATGGCGTGATGCCGCAGACGGAAGAGGCAATTGCGCACGCCCAAGCTGCGAACACAAAAATCATCGTCGCGATCAACAAAATCGATAAGCCGGGCGCCGAGCCGGAGCGCGTGAAGCGCCAGCTCGCCGACCGCAAGTTGATGCCCGAAGAGTGGGGCGGCGATACCGTGATGGTGGAGGTGTCCGCAAAGACGAAGCAAAATGTGCCGCGGCTCCTCGAAATGATTTTGCTGGTCGGCGATCTGCTCGAGCTGAAAGCCGATCCGGACGCGCCCGCGAGCGGAACGGTGCTTGAATCGCGAGTGGATAAGGGCCGCGGACCGGTGGCGACCGTGCTCGTCCAGAACGGCACACTACACGTCGGTGATTTCTTCGTTGTAGGCGCGGTGTACGGAAAAGTGCGCGCGATGTTTGACGACCTGGGCCATCCGATCAAGCAGGCGGCGCCATCAACACCGGTCGAAGTTCTCGGCTTACAAGGGGTGCCGGAGGCGGGCGACCAGTTCCAGGTGACGGATGAAGCGAAAGCGCGCCACATCGTCGAATACCGGCAGGGGAAACAACGCGAAGCCTCCCTTGCCAAGACGGCTTCGGGTCGCCTGACACTCGATCAATTGCACGAACAGCTCAGGGCCGGCGAAGTGAAGGACCTGCCGGTGGTGTTGAAGGCGGACGTGCAAGGGTCGGTGGAAGTGCTGAACGACATGTTGCCGAAACTTTCGAACGATCAGGTGAAACTGAAAGTAATCCAGGCGAGCGTCGGGGCGATTAGCGAAACGGATGTGCTGCTGGCTTCGGCTTCGAACGCGGTTATTGTCGGATTCAACGTGCGTCCGGAAAGAAAAGCGGCCGAACTGGCGCAGCGCGAGGGCGTTGATATCCGGCTGCACACGATTATTTACGAACTGCTGGATGAACTGAAGAAGGCTGTCGCTGGCCTCCTCGCGCCCGTCATTAAGGAAACCTATCTGGGCCGCGCGGAAGTGCGCAACACGTTCCGTGTGAAGGGTGTCGGAATGATCGCCGGCTGTTCGGTGCAGGATGGCATCCTGAAGCGCGACGCGGAAGTCCGCGTGCTGCGCGACAACGTGGTGATCTACACGGGCCGAATCAGTTCGCTGCGCCGTTTCAAGGACGATGCGAACGAAGTGCGCGCCGGATTCGAGTGCGGCGTCGGCGTTTCGAATTTTAGCGACGTGAAAGTAGGCGACATTCTCGAGTGCTTCAAGATCGAGAAGACCGTCGCTCCGGAGTTCGTCAACGTCGGAGACCGCGGGCGGCCGCAGGAAAGCGCGGAAGCCAGGCGAAACTAGTTAGTTAATTTCGAACCATCCGTTGCTGTTCTCTCATACGAGCGCGGATATGCCAATCGGCCTTCTCACCCTGGAAATTCATATCCCCGATGCGCAGTCCCTCAAGGACAAGCGTCAGGTACTGCGAAGCCTCAAAGACCGGCTGCGTGCGCACTTCAATGTGGCGGTGGCGGAGCTCGAGCATCAAGAGTTGTGGCAGCGATCTCGCGTGGGAGTGGTGAGCATTTCAGGCGACGGCAAATTCCTAGAAGAATCCCTAGAGGCGATTGCGTCGGAATCCGAGCGGATTTTGGGGCGCGATCTGGTGTCGCGGGACATAGAATATTTTGAGGATGGAGAATGACGATCGGCGGAAATCGCACCGGCGGGCACCGCGTCGAGCGGATCGCCGAAGAGATCCGGAACGAAGTGAGCCTGATGCTCGCGGGTGAGCTGAAAGATCCGCGGCTCGCGGGAACGGTGACGATCACGGAAGTACGTGTGACGCCCGATCTGAGAACCGTGCGCGTTTATGTGAGCCTGGCGGATGAAGACGAAGCCGAGCGCGCGAGCACGCTCGCTGGATTGCAGGCTGCTAAAGGTTACGTGCGCCACGAACTTGTGGAGCGGTTGCAACTTCGCCGCGCTCCGGAAGTGCTTTTTGTACTCGATCAGTCCGAAGAGATTGGCGACCGCATCGATCAACTGCTGCGAAACGTGAAAAGTCCGGGGAAATAGCCGAAGAGTATGCCCCGGAAGCCACAGCCTCCTGCCATCGACGGTATCCTTGTCGTTGACAAGCCTCGCGGAAAAACATCGCACGATATCGTTGAATTCGTGCGACGTCTCGTCGGATTCCGGCAAATCGGGCATCTGGGCACGCTCGACCCGCTCGCAACCGGTGTGCTGGTTCTCGCCCTGGGACGTGCAACTCGGCTCGCACGCTTCTACGCGGGCCGTCGCAAACGGTATACCTGCGATGTGCGGTTCGGCTTTGCCACTGATACCTACGACGCGGACGGCGAGCCGCTCGGCGCGGATTCAGCGCCAACGCTCGATGCGGAAAAGATCGCGGCTTTGGCGGCGCAATTTGTCGGAAGCATACAGCAGACTCCTCCCGCGTTTTCCGCCAAGAAAATTCACGGACGCCCGGCGCATGAGCTGGCCCGAAAACACAAGCCGGTAAAGTTGGAACCGGTAAGCGTGGAAGTCTTCGAATTTCGGCTCACGAGTGTCGAAGGCTCGGTGGCTCGCTTTGTGGTGGAATGCGGTGCCGGAACGTACATACGTTCGCTCGCTCACGATCTAGGTAAGCTGCAGGGCGCGGGTGCGCATCTTGCGGAGATTTCGCGCACGGCAGTCGGCGAGTTCACGCTGGATCAAGCAATATCGCTGGCGGAGTTGGAAAAGGACGCGAAAGCCGGACGCATCGCAGAGCGAGTAATCAGGCTCGAAGGCATGTTGCCGGAGCTGCCGCGAGCGACCGTGCTACCGATTGTTGAGAAGCGAGTGCAGCATGGAGCGAAATTCAATTTGTCGCTCGCGCAAATTCAGCCGGGCCAAACGACGATCGCACAGGGCGCGCCGGCGCAATTGGATTCAGGTGAGTGGAAGCCCGCGCGATTGCGTGTGTTCAATCAACAGGGGCAACTGATCGCGATTGCCGAGCCCGTGGTTCCTCGCACGTATCAGCCGCTCGTCGTGTTGGAAGGGAAGTCATAGGCGCGCGAAGTGCGCGAGCCCGAGCGCCGGCGCTAAATCCGCGCCGAGCGGCTCTCCGTCGGGGTCGTAGGTATCGGTGGCAAAACCGAACCGCACTGCGCAGCTATCTCATAGCCGCCGTAACGCTAAGGTTGTGGTGGAGGCTGCGGCGGCGTTTCATTTTGAGGATTCGGGTTTGGTGCCGGTGCCGGGGGCTGTTGGGGCAAAGGCTGAGCCGGCGGCTGCTGCGGGGGCTGGGGTTGCTGTTGGCCTGGAGCTTCGCCCCGATCGAACCCGCGCCCACCGCCGCCGAAGGATCCTCCCTCGCCTGCCGCCGCGCCGCGGCCTGCATAGATGAGATGATCTTTGCGCGGCGAAAAATCCACCAATCGTGGCGTGATCATAACAAGTATGTCGCTATCTTGATCCGTCTTCCCCTGCACGCTCCCGAGCATCCCGATTCCGGGGACGGAAGAGACGTACGGCCAGCCGTTCAGCGATGTCGAAACCTCCGGCTGCCTGATGCCCATCACCATCGTCGTCTCGTTTTCGCGAAGCCGAATCGTTTGCTCTACGGACTCGTTCGATATTTCCGGAATCCCGTTAACGGACTGCGCGCCAAGGCTGCTGATTTCGAGATTCAGGTGCAGTGTCACCTCATCGTTTGGGTGAATGCGGGCTGTGGCTTTTACTTTCGTTCCGATATCCAGGTACTCGACTCCCGGAAATGCAGTTGCCGCCAGGGGATTGGTCGCGCCAGTGAAGCTTGTGTTATTGAGGATTACTGTTGCGGTGTTTGAACCTTTGTCGGCTGTAACAGCATCCGCTCTGCCGCTCGCGTCAAAATCCGCAGTAGCAACAGAGACGGGAGTGGTTCCGACAGGCAGTTCGAAATTCGGCCCGAATAACCCGCTGCCAAGATTGAGCAGAACGGAGACGGCATTGTCGGTCTCATCTGCAACCAGAAGGTCGGGCCGGCCGTCGACGTTGAAATCGGCCACGGCAATGGAAGTCGGTCCAGTGCCTGCCCGGAAGACAGCCTGCGCCTGAAAAGTTCCATCGCCGACGCCGCTGAGAATCGAGACGGTGTTGTCGGTATTATTCGCGACCGCAAGATCGGGGAAGCCGTCGCCATTAAAATCACCCGTGGAGACCCAGACGGGCGCCGTGCCAACCGCATAATCGGTCCGGCTTCTGAACGTCCCATCGCCATTTCCCAGAAAAACGGAAACTGTATTGTCGTTTTGATTCGTCACGGCGAGGTCGATGTGGCCATCGCTATTAAAATCCGCAGCTGCAATCGAAGAGGGCGCATGTCCCGTATTGATGAACGTTGGCGTCTTGAACGTGCCATCGCCATTGCCGAGAAAAACGCCCAGCGTGTTGTTTGCATTATTTACGACCACGAGGTCTGCGAATCCGCTGCTCGTCAAAGTGGCGGCTACGGCGGCAACGGGTCCGGTTCCTGTGCCGGTTGAGATGTCCACCTTGGGCTTGAACGTCCCATCGCCATTGCCCAGGAGAATCGAGACGGTGTCGGCGGTGTGATTGACGACGGCAAGGTCCAGATTCAAGTCGTTGTTTACCGTAGGATTAAAATTCGCACTGACGATCCAAACCGGCCCGGCGCCGGTCGGGATGCCGGTCGTCGGCGTGACGAACGTGCCGTCGCCATTGCCGAGGAAAAGAGAAAGCGTGTTGTCGGTGTTGTTGGCGACGATGATGTCCTCGATGCCGTTATTGCGTACGCTGGCGGTGGTTACAAAAACAGGCGCTGCGCCGGTCGTCAATGTAGTGGTGGGCAGATTGCCCGATACCAACCCCGCGACTCCCGTGGCAGTACCCGCGAGGCTGGGAGAAAACTGAGCGAGAGCGACGGGGAAACGCTCACCGACAAAAAATGTAGCCGGCTTTCCATCTTCTGCGCGCAGCAAGATGCGCCGCCCAGTGCGGACCAACGACAGCATCGCGGAGAAAGTTGCCGTAGCGCCTGGCACCGTCGCGAGAAATGTGGTTGATCCGCCGCCGAACGCGACGAGGGGCGGAATCAATGACCCAATGCCGACCTGGCCTGAGCCCAAGAGCGAGGCGATTTGAGTGGCTGTCAAACCGGCGAGCGACGACGGCGTGCCGAAAACCTGGGTGATCACGTCGACCAAGCCCTGCTGCGATTGCAGCGCTTCCTGCACTTGTTGGCGGCTCAGCGTGAAGACTTTTGTGCTTTGAGGAGGGGTGATTCCCAGCTCGCGAGCGTAATTGCGATCTACTTCAAGCACCTCAATTTCCAGGACGAGTTGGCCCACGGGATTCTCGAGATCCTCGATCAGGGCTGAGGCTACTGTAATCGCCTGCGGTGAGGCCCGCATGGTAATCGTGCCAGTCCGCGTGTCGAGTTCGGCCCGCGTGATCCCCGCGATTTCACGCACGAGGCGGAAGATTTCCGTCATTTGCTCAGGGGCCTCCGAAGCAGGGAGCATCACGGTGCGCACGACCGACAGCGCGTAATCCTTGCGTTTCTGCGGAGTATCTTCGGCGACCAGAAAAAGATGTTTCGTCAGCGGACGCCAAAAAGTGCCGGTCTCCTCGCCAAGCAGGCGCACTGCGGTGGGGAAATCGAGATCGTCGATGTGGAAACGAACCGCACGCGAGCGCAAGTCCACGTCAAATGCGACCTCGACCCCGAACTGCTTCGCAATTTCGTTGTAGGCGCTTTGCGTATCGCCTCGAATGTCCAGATTCCGTTTTCCGGGCGTGTACTCGAGATGAACTTCGCCCGCCAGTTCTTGTCCGCTTGCCACGGACTTCATTTGCCCTCTAAACAAAGCGCTCAGCTCGGCGTAGCGAGCCTGGAGCACGCGGTTTGAAGGATCGAGCGCGCGTGCAGAAACCAGAAGCCGCAGCGCATCTGACAGGCGCCCGGAGATTGCTTCGCGCTCGGCGAGGTCCATCTTTTCCTGGACGATATGACCTTTGGCGATCTCCAGGCTCGAAAAGTAACTGGCGTCGTCGGGAGCCCAGCTCACAGCATCCGAATAGGAGTCATAGGCTGCTTGCCAATTGCCTTCATGCTCGGCCCGCAAACCCCTTTTGTAAGCCGCAAAGGCCTTACTGGGATCGGGCTTAAAGGCCGACTTTGCGGGCGCGCTGGATGATGAGTTTTGTTTTTGAGGCGAGGTGGCCTGCTGCTTTGAACTCAATTGCGGAAGCGCCGAGACCGTCAGCAAAAGGCAAAACGTAGCGACAATAAGAATTCGAGCGAGGCCCCGCCATTTGCGCATAAGCCTCTATTCTACAGGAGTGGGATGAGTGCGCGTGAGATGCCGGGTCGAAAGACCTTGATTTTAAGGATACGGAGGCGCTAGACTTGTTTTTGTAGTTGTAACTATGTTTCAACTGGAAACTCCATGCTTTCCGCTCTTTTAGTGGCCCTTCGAGAGGGCGTCGAGGCGGCGCTCGTTGTCGGCATTGTGCTGGTGTATCTGAATCGCACCGGACGGCGCGCGCTCACAAAATACGTTTGGAGCGGCGTGGCGCTTGCCGCCGCGGCAAGCATCGTGGCTGCCGTCCTGCTCGATCGCTGGAAGGTAAGCGAGGACGGCTTCGAAGGATTGCTGATGCTCGTGGCATCGGCACTCGTTGTGACGATGATCGTATGGATGAACCGCGTAGCTCGAACGCTGAGGAAGGACATTGAATCGCGCCTCGAAACATACGCGCAGCAATCGACTCGCGCGGCCGGATGGGGAATTGGAGCTTTCGTGTTTCTGATGGTCGTGCGCGAAGGAGCGGAGCTTGTCTTGATTCTGCGAGCGGTTGAATTATCGAGCGCGGGCGTGGAAGTCTGGATCGGAACGCTATTGGGAATCGGACTTGCCGTAGCGGTGGGCCTCTTCTTCTTCCAGGGAACGCTGAAGATTCCGCTGCATCGGTTTTTTGCCGCGACCAGCGTGATTCTGATGGTCGTGGCGTTCCAGTTGGCTCTCACCGGTCTGCACGAATTGAGCGAGGCGATGTGGTTGCCATCGAGCAAGACGGAGATGGCAACGATTGGCCCGATTGTGCGCAATGAAGTTTTCTTCTTTATCGTGATCCTCGGGGCTGCGGCGCTCGTAGTGCTGCGCGAATGGTTCGGCTCGAAAGCGCCCGCGGCCGAGCAAGCTGCAAATCCCGCCGAACGGAGAAAGATGCAGTGGGAATTTCGACGCCGGCGCGCTTGGAGTTTCGCGGCGGCGAGCTTGTGTTTGCTCATCGTGCTGGCCCTGACGGCCGAATTTGTGTATGCGCGCGCCCTGAATGCGCCCGTACAGGCAACTCCACTCGTGGCGCAGAACGGCGAGGTTCGCATCCCGCTCTCGCAGTTGATGGATACAAGCCTTCATTACTACACGGCTGAAGTGAATCAAGCAGACATACGATTCCTCGTGATTCACAAGTCGAGCGGCGATTACGCAACGGCCCTCGATGCGTGCCAGATTTGTGGCGCGGTCGGATACCGGCAGGAAGGGCAAAACGTAATCTGCCGGAACTGCGGCGCGGCGATTTACATCCCCTCGATTGGACAATCGGGCGGTTGCAATCCAATTGCGGTGAAATCACGAGTGGAGAACGGAGAGGTGGTGGTCGATCTTTCGGCATTAACAGACGCCGCCTCCACAATTCACGCCAAATAGAATGTTTGCCCGCCTCGTAGGTGAATCCTTCGTCCGCAATCCACGCCGCAAGATTCTCACGGCTGCGGCGCTCGTTGTGGGTATGGCCGTTGCAACGGCCACTCTCACCGTCGCGCTCGACGCCGGCGATCGGTTGGCCCGCGAATTTCGCAGCCTGGGCGCGAATCTGCTGGTGAGGCCGCAATCGGACACTCTTCCGGTGGAAATTGGCGGCGTGGATTATCGCCCCGTGGACGAAGGCGCATACCTGCAGGAGTCCGATCTCGGCAAGCTGAAGATGATTTTCTGGCGGCACAACATTTTCGGCTTCACGCCGTTTCTGGACGTACCGGTGGCGCTGGATGTTTCCGGTCGGCCCGTTGCAACCACCCTCATCGGTACGTGGTATGAGCACGATGTAGCGGTCCCTGACGGAACGCAATTTCGCACTGGGCTTAAGACCACTCATCCGGCATGGAAGATTAGCGGCAGATGGTTTGGGGACAACGCGAAGGAATGTGTCGTAGGATCGGGCTTGGCAGTTGCTTATCCCGACGCGATTCAAGTTGGGAAGACGATTTACATTGCGCGATCGACAACTGCGCAGGTCGTTTATCCGCTTCTGGTGACCGGAATCGTTTCGACTGGCGGCGCGGAGGACCACTCTGTGCTGGCGCCCCTGTCGATTGCACAGGGCCTTTCCAATCATCTCGGCCAATTCCGTCAACTTTTTGTCAGTGTGTTGACGAAACCTGCTGATGCCCTTTCGGTCCGCGATCCGCAATCCTTGACTCCCACTGAATACGACCGCTGGTTCTGTTCGCCGTACATTTCGTCCATCAGCTACCAAATCGGCCAGGCAATTCCCGGCGTGGACGTGCGCGCCATCCGCCGCGTGGCTGACACAGAAGGTAGGATTCTCTCGCGCATCAGTACGTTGCTATGGATTGTCACTTTAGCAGCGCTGGGTGCGGCGGCCCTCGCAGTGGCCGCAACGTCCGCAACGACCGTGCTCGAGCGCCGCTCTGAGGTGGGCGTGATGAAAGCGCTCGGGGCGCGGAACGCGATCGTGGGCGGAGTCTTTCTGGCCGAACAACTGATGCTGGCGGTGGCCGGAGGGGCGGCCGGGTACCTTCTTGGCATCGGTCTCGCTCGCGTTTTGGGGCAAAGCGTATTCGGAACGCCTGGTTCCCCGCGCCTGATTCTGTTTCCTGTCGTATCGGGCCTGGCGGCGCTGGTAGCGATTCTGGGAAGCTTAGTTCCGTTGCGGCGCGCGGCGCATTTCGAGCCTGCGGCGATTTTGCGAGGCGAATGATGTTCTGGCGCCTGCTGTTTCAACTGCTGCGCGGGAGCCGCGGACGTTTGGCGGTGGCGCTGATCGCGCTGGTGAGCGGCGCGGCCGTAATTTCTGCGTTGCTGAACCTCGACCTCGACGTGGGATCGAAGTTAACGCAGGAATTCCGCACGCTCGGCGCGAATGTAGTGGTCGCTCCTCTCGAGACGGAAGGAAACGCACCGCTGGACGCCAGCTCGGCTGCTGCGTCGAGCGCCGGGACCGCGGCATTAATGAACGAAAGCGCCGTTCTTAACCAACTGAAAGTAATTCAGACGCCAGAAACGACGGTGGCGCCATATCTCTACATCATTGCTCGCGTCGATAAGACGCAAGTGGTTGTTGCCGGCTCATGGCTTGACGAAGCGCGCAAGCTTGCGCCTACCTGGAAGGTTGAAGGGAACCTGGTTGCGTCGCGCGACGATCAAGCCCACGCGCTCGTCGGCAGAAATGTGGCGCGCGAGCTTCATCTCACGCCCGGCAGCGAAATCACGTTGACCTACTTAGGCCGCACGGCGCGGCTCACTGTTGCAGCTATTGTCGACTCGGGCGACGCGGAAGACAACCAAGTGTTTGTGAATCTTCCCGTGGCGCAGCAGCTTTCGAACCTGGATGGTCAGATCGGACTCGTACAACTGAGTGTTGGCGGAACGTCAAAAAATGTGGCCGATGCTGCAGCGAAGCTCGCTGCCGCGTTTCCGGACTACGACGTGCATCCGATTCGGCAAGTGACAGCAGCGGAAGGTGCGCTGCTCGCTCGCGTTAAGCTGCTGATTTTTTCGATGGTGGCGTTGATTCTGGTTCTGACGTCGCTGTGCGTGCTCGCGACGATGGCGGCGCTCGCGATCGAGCGTCGCGAGGATGTGGGGCTGATGAAAGCGCTCGGCGGCTCAATCTCGCGAGTCGTAGGATTGTTTCTCGCCGAAGTGGGTGTGCTCGGCGCAGCGGGCGGCGCGATTGGTTGCATCGCGGGCATGATATTGACGCGTTGGATGGGGCATCGCGTGTTTGGAGCGACGATTTCGATGCGCTGGGAAATTATTCCGCTCACGATTGCGCTGATGATTGGTGTCGCGCTCGCGGGCGCCTCGCCGCTCCGAATGCTTGGAAATGTGAAACCAGCTGTAATTTTTCGAGGCGAATAGTGGCGCCGCTCGTACATGTCGAGGGGCTCAGAAAAGAGTACGGACACGTGCGCGCACTCGACAGCGTGTCGTTCTACGTGAACGAAGGCGAGTGGATCGCTTTCATGGGCCCATCCGGTTCGGGAAAAACGACGCTGATCAATATTCTCGGCGGCCTCGACACGCCGACGGCAGGGCAGGCCGTCGTGGATGGCACGGACGTTGCCTGTTTGGATGAAGCGGCACTCACTCGATTTCGCGCGGAAAAGATCGGATTCGTCTTCCAGCAGTTTCACCTCGTGCCGTACCTGACCGCACTCGAAAACGTGATGCTGGCGCAGTATTTTCACAGCACAACGGATGAAAACGAAGCACGCCTTGCCCTCGAGCGCGTTGGCCTGGGCGACCGCCTGAAGCATTTGCCGTCGCGGCTTTCCGGGGGCGAGCAACAGCGCGTCGCTGTGGCTCGCGCGCTGATCAATCATCCCAAACTTCTTCTCGCCGACGAGCCGACCGGAAACCTGGATGAAGCTAACGCCGAAACTGTGATTCGGTTGCTGCGCGAACTGCACGATCAGGGACACACAATCCTTATGGTCACGCACGACCCAGCCATCGGCCAGCTTGCCGACCGGCGCATCGATCTAGCGCACGGACGCATCGTGCAGATTTCCGAATTTTCAGCAGAAGAAGAAGTTCGGTTCGATCATCTGCTCGAGCAGGTGTGGCTTTGCGGCGAGGAGGGAATTGCGCCGGCGCTCGAAAAAATTCGGCAATCGAGCGGTCCCGACCCGATGCGAATTATCTCGCGGCTCGCGGACCTAAAACTTCTCGAACTTCGCGGCAGCGAAGTCTCGCTCACGGCGCACGGTGAAAATCGCGCGCGCGATATTGTGCGCCGGCGGCGTCTCGCAGAGCGGCTGCTCACCGACACGTTTTCAATTGCTGATTCGGAAGCCGACTCACACGCGTGCAAATTCGAACATATCATCAGCCCCGAGCTCGACCAGCGCATCTGCGCGTTCCTGGGCCATCCTCAGACGTGCCCGCACGGCAATCCGATTCCGCCCGGCCGCTGCTGCCCGTCTCGCTAGCGCAGCGCTCGTCTCTGTTAGAATTAACTGGATGCCGATACCACAGGACGTCCGCAAGAAACCGATTGATGTGAAGGTACGAGTTTCGACCGGAGAGGGAGTTGATGTCACCTGGTCGGACGGGCATACGAGCCACTACCCGTTTCCGTATTTGCGCGATTTGTGTCCCTGCGCGTTGTGCAACGACGAACGCGAAAAGAAATCGCGCTTGGCGACCTCGCCTGCCGCCTCGATCGAACTGCCGATGTTCAAGCCGCGCGTGACGGCGAAAAGCGCGCAGGCGATGGGCAATTACGCGTTGCAAATAACATTCTCGGATGGTCACGCGACCGGAATTTACAGCTTCGAACACCTGCGGGAAATTTGCCCCTGCGAGGCGTGCGGCAAGGATTTCAGGGACGCGGGACCATCCCAGCCAGAAGGAAACGCCGCGCCGGTTCGGACGAAACCGTGACGGAAATCCTCGAAATTTGGACAGTAACTTCTAGCCGCGGCGTGCGGTGCGATGCTTTCTTTTGGAGCCTATTTCAACGTATAGTTCATCCCCTCATCATTCGATAGCGTATGGCATCAAACACCACGGGTAACACATTCACGCCGGGTAGACCCCGCCCCGTAGCCAAAGTCCTCGTGGCCACTACGGCCATGCTGGCTTTCATCTCTTTCTGGCGCGCCGCCGCTATCGTCTTGAACGACCTCGCTTCGTCGGCCTATTACGCGGGCGGTGAAGCCGAGCAATTCATCGGCAAGACTGCTCCCTGGTTCATTCTCGGCATCATGCTGTTCTCGTACGCGGTACGAGCCGTATACGTTGAAAGCTGCAGCATGTTCGTACGCGGCGGCGTGTACCGCGTCGTGAAAGAAGCGCTGGGCGGGACGCTGGCGAAGTTCTCGGTTTCGGCTCTCATGTTTGATTATGTGCTTACTGGCCCGATCAGCGGGGTGTCGGCAGGGCAGTATCTCGTTGGCGTCCTCAACGAACTGCTGGCCTACGCCCACGTCCCGCTGCACTTGAATAACAATGCTACGGCTGCGGCCGTTGCCATCACAATCACGCTCTATTTCTGGTGGGAAAACATTAAGGGCGTTCCCGAATCGAGCGGCAAAGCCCTGCGCATCATGCAGCTCACTACGGTGATGGTCGTGATGCTGATTGCATGGTGTCTCTACACTCTCTACGCGCGGCCCGACTGGCACCTTCCGCCGTGGCCGCATCCCTGGAACATGAAGCTCGATAAGGGCTCGCTTGGCTGGCTCAACCCCTATCAGTGGGCGCACGCGCTTACGCTAATTGCGATCTTGGTCGGCCTCGGGCACTCGGTTCTGGCGATGAGCGGTGAGGAATCGCTCGCGCAGGTGTACCGCGAAATCGAGCACCCGAAACTTAAGAACCTTAAGAAGGCCGGACTGATCATCTTCATCTACAGCTTGGTGTTTACGTCTTTGGTTTCGTTTTTCGCGGTGATGATCATTCCAGACAATGTCCGCCCTGCCTTCACTGAGAATTTAATCGGCGGGCTCTCGATGCATCTGGTCGGAAGTTTTCCGGCCCGGCTGGCCTTCCACGTGTTTGTGGTCGTTGTGGGAACCCTCATTCTAGCCGGGGCGGTGAATACCGCGATTGTCGGCTCGAACGGCGTCTTGAACCGGGTGTCGGAAGATGGAGTGCTCACCGACTGGTTTCGGCATCCGCATCCACGCTTCGGAACGACTCACCGAATCATCAATCTTGTCGTGCTTTTTCAGATCGTGACCATCGTCGCAAGCCGCGGCGATGTGACTTTCCTCGGCAACCTGTACGCCTTCGGAGTGATATGGAGTTTCTCAATGAAGGGAATCGCTGTTCTGGTGCTGCGCTACACGCATCCCCAGGATCGCGAATATCGGGTTCCATTGAATCCAGTAATTTTCGGGGTCGAAGTTCCGGTTGGTCTTGGCCTGATCACACTCGTTTTGCTCGCGATTGCGATCATCAACCTGTTTACGAAGCCAGACGCGACGATCGCCGGACTGACGTTTTCGGCCCTGCTCTTCACTGTTTTTGAAATCTCCGAGCACCGAGTGCGTAAGCGCCAGGCGGGTGCGTCTCACGTGGAACTCGATCAATTCAACCTCGCGCCAGAAGCAGAGCTAACGCCGACAACTGTAGGCGTGCGCCCCGGAAACATTCTGGTGCCGGTCAGCACTTACTACGCGCTATATCACCTCGAAGCGGTGTTGCGGCGCGTCAGAAGCCACGATGCGGAGGTTGTCGTGTTGCACGTGCGTTTGCTGCGCCGCGCTGCTTCCGGCGAGTACGATTTGACACCCGATCAGCTTTTCAGCACGATTGAACAGCTGCTTTTCACCAAAGTTTTGGCGGTTGCTGAGAAAGAAGGCAAGCCGGTCCGGCTGGCGGTCGTTGCCGCCAATGACCTGTGGGAAGGCATCTTGCGCACGGCTGCCAATCTGCAATCAAGCAGCATCGTATGCGGGAGTTCCTCGAAAATGCCCGTGACGGAGCAGGCGCGCTTAATCGGCTTGGCCTGGGAACGAATGCCCGAGCCGAGGCCGCGCGTCACGCTTGAGATTTTTACTCCTTCAGGCCAGGAGCAGATTTTTTATCTCGGTCCTCACGCCCCGCGGCTCACGCCGAAGGAAATCGATCTTCTGCACAAACTCTGGCTGAAGCTCGGCGAGAAATTATCGGGCGAAGAAATCCATCACCACGATATCGTTCACTTCGCACTCGACGAAGTGGAACGAGAAATGAATGAAGGACAGGGCGATGCGGTGGTGGAGCGGCTTCGTGAACATCTCCACGACATCGAAACCCACCGCTCAAGTCCGCAGCTTCCTCCAGGCAAACCGCAATCGTAACGCCTCTTAAGCCGGCAATTGAGATGTGCAATTGGGGCAACGCTTTGCTGTGATCGGAATTTCCGTCGCGCAGTAGGAGCACTCTTTCGTATTGCGTGCAGGTTTCGGTGCAGGCTTGTTCCAACGATTCACCATGCGGATAAGGAGGAAAATCGCGAACGCAACGATCAGAAAATCGATGATGTTGTTCAGAAACAGGCCGTAATTGATCGTCGGCGCTCCGGCAGCCTTCGCGGCTGCCAGGCTGTCGTACGATTTCCCTGAGATATTCAGGAACAGGTTCGAGAAGTCTACTTTGCCTAAAATCAAGCCGAGCGGCGGCATCAAAATATCGCCCACGAGCGACGTGATGATCTTTCCGAATGCGGCGCCGATGATGAAGCCGACGGCCATATCCAGCACGTTGCCGCGCATTGCGAATTCTTTGAATTCTTTCAGCATCGGTTTTCTCCTGGTGACGATCAAATCGGAAGTCGGCCCGGGCCGGTTCGGGCCTGCGCGTGATAGTCGCGCTGTGGATGCTACGCCGCCGAAGATTAAACGGAACGGAACAGCCTGGCAAGCCAAAGCGGTATTTTCTATCGAAACGGAGTCATGTTAGGGCGGGAATTCTGAATCCGCTTACAATCGGGAAACGAGAGCGGTGACTTCTTCGAGCAAGCGCCGCGTCGTCTCAGCCTTTTCGGTCTCCGCATAGGCTCGCAGCATCGGCTCTGTGCCCGAAGCGCGAACCATCACCCAGCCAATCTCTCCTAAATATACCTTGACGCCATCCAGATACTCGCGGCGTATCACCGGCCAGTCGAGCAGACGCTTGAAGTTTCCATTCGCAAAATGTTGAAGCGCTTTTTCCTTTTGCCCCGGTTTCAACGTGAGATCCACGCGGCCATAATGATGTTCGCCAAATTCGCGGTGGAGCATCGCGATCAACTCGCCCAGTCGTTTCCCGTGCCAGGCCATCACTTCAGCCAGCAATAGCGCGCTCACCGTCGCATCGCGTTCGGGAAGGTACAGCTTCGTTCCGATGCCGCCGCTTTCTTCGCCGCCGAGAAGCACATCGCCCTCGAGCATTCGGTCGCAAATATATTTGAAGCCGATTGGTGTTTCCCACACTTTGCGGCCGAATTTTGCTGCGATCTTGTCAATCATTTTTGTGGTGGAAAATGTCTTGGCGACGTCGCCGGTAAGCTTCCGTGTACCGGCAAGATGCCACAGCAGCAGCGAAAAAATCTGGTGCGGGGTGACGAACGTGCCGTCCGCATCCACGGCGCCAATGCGATCGGCATCGCCATCGAACGCGAAGCCGGCGTCGTATTTCCCGTCGCGGGTCGCTTTGCGCAGCGCCTCCACGTGAGGCTCGATCGGCTCGGGATTCACGCCGCCGAAAAGTGGATCACGATTTCCCCGAATCTCACCGCAGTCAATTCCATTTCGCCGGAAAAGCTCGCACAACAGCCCGCGCCCTGCGCCGTGCATCGGATCGACGACGAAGCGAAATTTTGCCGCCCGCAATCGATCCCAATCGACCAATCCCGAGATTGTCTCGAGGTAGGGCGCTCGAACATCGAGCGAGTGAATCAGGTCCGCTCGCGGCGGCAAGGTCGGCACGCCGTCGCGCAGCACTTTCTCAAGTTCGTTTTCAATTTGCCCGACGATGGCGGGCGAAGCGGAGCTTCCATAACTCGCCTTGTATTTCATGCCGCTCCACTGATACGGATTGTGGCTTGCCGTGATCTGAATTCCGCCCGCGGCGTTGCGAAGCCGCACAAGTAAAGAAAGCGCCGGGGTGGGACACGGTTCGGTAGCGAGCCAGACGGGCGTGCCCGTGGCAGCGACGGCCTCGGCCGCCGCACGTGCAAAGCGCTCGGAGCCGAAACGCGTGTCGTAACCAACCAGGACGCCGCTGCCGGGTTTCTCGGCGCGCACGACGTAGCGTGCAATCGCGTGCGCGACTTTGTGCACATTCTCAACCGTGAAATCTTCAGCGATTACGGCGCGCCAACCATCGGTTCCGAAGCGAATGTGATTCATCTCCAAGAAGTATAAGCGATGCGCAAACGTGAGAGAAGCAACCGGAGAATCTCGGCCCGGCTAGTCGCCAATAAATTTCAGGCAGAGCCCTCCCATGAGTAGGCCTTAAAGCTAAAGCAGTTCTCGACGCCGATTTTGTTCGAGCCACTTCACAATTTTTGCTACATCCTGCGAGCGAGCACGCGAGCAAAGTAACACCGCATCATCCGTTTCCACCAGCACCAAATCGTGGACGCCTATCGCGGCTATGAATTTCTTCGGGTTCCAGAAATAATTCCCGCTGGCATCGATCGCGTGAAACGGTCCGCTCGATACATTCGCTCCCGGCTTTTGCGCGAGCAATTCGTACACAGCGGCCCAGGAGCCGATGTCACTCCACCCAACGTTTGCGGGAATCACCGCGACACGAAAAGCGCTCTTCACCCGAGCCGCTGGTTCCATCACCGCGTAATCAACGGAGATATTTTCAAGCCGCGCGTATGTACGCCTCAGTCGCGCCGCGTATTGGGACGTGCCGATGAACCGGCTCAGCTCATTAAGAGCATCGTGCGTGGCGGGAAGGAACTGTTTCAAAGCATTGAGAAAGGTCGAGACTCGCCAGAGAAACATCCCGGCGTTCCACAGATAACGGCGAGAAGCGAGGTAGCGCTTAGCCAGCAGCAGCGCAGGCTTCTCGGTGAAGCGTTGCACGGCGAAGGCCGAGATTCCTAGCGGACGCGCGCAAACTCCGCCGCGTTCGATGTAGCCGTACCCGGTTTCGGGTCGTGTAGGTGGGATACCAAATACAACCAGATTTTCCGGCGCGCGCGCCAGATCGAACGCAGCGCGCACAAGCTTTCGATAGCGCCTGGTATCCGAGATGTAGCTGTCGGACGGCAACACAGCCATGATCGCATCGCCATACTCATGCGCGAGATGGATCGCGGCCAGACCAATCGCAGCAGCGGTGTTGCGGCCAACTGGCTCAGCCAAAATATGCGTAGAGGGAACGCCACGCATTTCGCGGCGCACCCCGGCCGCTTGCTCCACATTTGTTACGGCCCAGAAATTCTTCAGCGCTAACACTAGCTGAAGCCGACGCATTGTGGCGCGCAGCATGGTGTCGCGTCCGGCGATGTTCAGCAGTTGCTTCGGCGTGCGCATTCGGCTGCGCGGCCAAAAACGCGTGCCTCGTCCACCGGCAAGCAACACCGCGCACGCAAGTAGCGTCGAGCGCTTCACGTACGCACCAGCCGCGACCACTTCGATTCCTCAACTCCGGAATCCTTCAAGCGTTGTAAAAATTCATTGGGACTGCTGGGAACGTAGGTGCGCAGAAGAGTTGTGCGCAAAGAAGGGTCGATCCGATAAGCGCCAAGTTCGGCCGGAATCATCCACACTTGGGCAGGAGCATATTCCGCATGCGAATCGCGCCATTCAAAGTTTCCAGCGCCTTCGAGAATGATCATCAGGTCGAAATGTTCACGTGAGGTAGCAGCCGCGACGGACTCGGCAAACTCCCATTTCTCAGTCGCGAAATAGCGGCACGAGACAAAGAAAGTTTCCGTCACCGGGCCGCGTACTATCCTCACCGGATCAATCCTCCCGACGCCCTGCTTTCCGAAATGAATTACGTCAAGCGCCTTCTCGACGTGCAATTCGCGCGCCCGGCCCTTCGCGTCGCGCCGGTTGTAGTCGTAGACGCGATACGTGAGGTCCGAATGCTCCTGAATCTCGCAGAGCACAAGGCCCGGACCGATCGTGTGCGCCGAGCCCGCAGGAACAAAGATTGCATCGCCCTCGCGCACTGCGATTCGCTCAAGGCACGCCTCTGCGGTTCCTTCCCCGATGGCTTGCTCGAATTTCTCGCGAGTGACCTCAGGTTTCAATCCGATCAAGACCTCGGCACCAGGCCGGGCGCGCACCGTGTACCACATCTCCGTTTTCCCACGCCCACCGGCAGCTTTCTCATGCCGCGCCGCATAGTCATCGTCCGGATGCACCTGCACGGACAGCTTGTCCTCGGAGAAAATAAATTTCACGAGTAAGGGAAACGCCGAACCGCGATCAGCTTTTGTGCCGGTCCATTCGATAGGCATCTCGGGCCACACACTCCCGAGCACCCTCCCCTCAAATGGTCCCGAAGCGAAGCGGCATTCGCTGCCGGTCATCCACGCTTCGCCCAAGGGTTCTTCGAGATTTAATTTTTCCGGAAAGAATGGCGCGAGCGAAAGGGAACCCCACGGCCGCGGACTGAAAATTGGTTCCAGTTGCGCTGGACAGAGAATCACGCGGCTCGACCGAAGAAGCGCGTCAGGCGCCGCAGGCCTTCTTCGATTCGCTCCATGGAGGTTGCGTAAGAAATTCTCAAATGTCCCGGCGCTCCAAACGCATCCCCGGGAACCACCGCCACGTGCTCGCGCTCAAGAAGCACGCGAGCCATTGCAGTGCTGTCCGGCGCGCCAGCATTTAAGTGTCTGGAGACATCAGGAAATACGTAGAACGCACCTTCCGGCGTGGTGCACGTAACTCCCGGAATCGCCCGCAGGCCAGCAAGAATTCGTTCGCGGCGGCGCGCATACTCGGCGAGCATCGCCGCCGCGGAATCCATCGGTCCGCGCAGAGCTTCGAGCGCAGCGTATTGCGTAATCGAATTGGGATTTGACGTCGACTGGCTCTGCAGCTTGGTCATCGCATCGACGAGGGGCTTTGGCGCAAGCGCATAACCGATGCGCCAGCCGGTCATCGCGAATGTTTTTGAAAGTGACCCGGCGACGATCAGCTGGTCTTTCGATCCCGGCAAGCTCGCCACCGAATACGGTTTCGCGTCGCCGTACGTGAAATGCGAGTAGCACTCGTCGGTGAGCAACCACGTGTCGTGGCGCTTACACACCTCGAGAATGCGCGCGAATTCATCCGGAGGAATCACCGCACCAGTGGGATTGCTCGGAGAATTGGCGATGACGATCTTTGTTTTCGGCGTAATGGCTTTCTCGAGATCAGCCGCGCGCAGCCGGAAGCCATCTTTCGCGTGCGTTTGCAGAAACACCGGAGTGCCATCGGCCGCTTTCACAATGTCGGGATAGCTCACCCAATACGGCGTGGGAATGATCACCTCGTCGCCGGAATTCAGCAGCGCGCACGCTGCATTGTAAATCGCGTGCTTGCCTCCGGAAGTTACGATGCACTCCGTCATCTGATACGACGAGCCGAGCTGCGCGGCGTGCCAATCGCAAACGGCCTCGCGCAACGGCGCGATGCCCGGAGTCGCCGTGTACTTCGTGCGATTTTCTTCGAGCGCCTTGATTGCCGCGAGCTTGATGTGTTCCGGCGTCGGGAAATCCGGCTCGCCCGGACCAAAATCCGCCACATCCACGCCACGCGCCTTGTAGCGCTCCGCATCCTGCAGCACCATCATCGTCTGCGAGACGCTGATGCGGTTTACGCGATCCGCCAATTCAAAAACTTCTTCCTTCATTCCCGTGGCAGATTCCATTCGGCTCCTCATATAGGTCTCAACGTCAAATCGCACAGTCAACTCGTACTACTTTCGCTCATCCCACTTTAGCGCGCAATCGCTCTTCTACCAGCGCCGGCACCAGATCTTTCACGACCGGCGCACCAAGCCGCGCCAGTTCGCGCACCAGCCGGGAACTCAAAAAGCTATACGCCACCGCCGGCAACATGAAGACCGTCTCGATTTGTGGTTCGATCTTGCGGTTCATCATCGCCATCTGCAGTTCATATTCGTAATCGGAGACGGCGCGGATCCCTCGTAGAATCACACGCGCGTTTTTCGCGCGCGCGTAGTCCATCAACAGGCCGTCGAACACTTCAACCTCGACGTTCTTCCAGTCGAACGTTACCGCTTCGAGCATCTCCACGCGCTCCTTCACGGCGAAGAGCGGGTCTTTTTCGAGGTTCTGCGAGATCCCGACAATGAGCCGGTCGAAAATCGCGGCGCCACGAGAGATGAGGTCGAGGTGACCGTTCGTCACCGGGTCAAACGTGCCAGGATAAATCGCGACCACCGGTCGGCTGTTTTCTTGAGGCATCGGTTGCTGATTCTAACCTAGAATTTCTAGCGCGCCCGAGAAAAAGCGGTCTGGCGACCGACAACCGGCCCGGCATTCCGTCAACACCATTCAGTCGCTCAGAATCCCCGCTCGGTGCTTGTTGGCGACGCTTAGCTGGACGCCGGTTGACCAATCGGACTAAAATAGTCGTAGTTTAACTGGTTGGCTGACATAGAGTTGTATGCCACATTGAACTTGACATGCGGGCAGCTAAGGCGCTAAAATTCAAGTGCGACCGAATTAGTCGGATATGCATCCATGATGAAGTTGTCCAAGAAAGCTGACTATGGGCTCATCGCTCTAAAGCATCTCGCGATGCGCAACGGGGCCGTGCACGATGGGAGTTCTTGCAGCGCTGCGGACATCTCTGAAATGTACAAGCTCTCGGCTCCGTTGATGGCGAAGGTGCTCCAGAAGCTGGCCAAGGGTGGGCTGGTTGCCGCGCGGCACGGGTCAAGCGGGGGATATGCGCTGGCACGGGATGCGGCGCACATCAGTGCGCTGGATGTAATTCGCGCCATCGACGGTCCATTGTTCATCACGTCGTGCGTTACCTCGCATGGAGCGTGCGACCTTACAACCACCTGCTCGATTCGCGAGCCGTTGCGGCGAGTGAACGACAGCATTTTAGAAGTGCTCGAGAACGTCAAAATTTCGCACATGACGGACGAGTCGCCGTTACACGAAGTCGTCGAGCTGAGAGTTTAGGTTCATAGAATTCAAGGGGTCAGGAGAAACAGAATGGCAATCAAGCTTCCCGTTTATTTTGATAATCACGCGACCACGCAAGTAGATCCGCGCGTCGTCGATGCGATGCTCCCGTATTTCACCGACAAATTTGGCAACGCCGCCAGCCGCAACCACGAATTCGGATGGAAGGCCGAAGAGGCCGTGGAGAACGGACGCGGGCAAATCGCCAAGTTGATCAACGCGACGCCCAAAGAAATTGTCTTCACGAGCGGCGCGACCGAATCGACCAATCTCGCGATCAAAGGCGTCGCCGAAATGTACCGCGAGAAGGGCAATCACATCATTACGCAGGTCACCGAGCACAAAGCGACGCTCGACACCTGCAAGCGCCTCGAGAAGTATGGCTACGAGGTCACCTATCTGCCGGTGGAAAAGGACGGGCGCATCAGTCTCGACGATCTTCGGCGCGCGATTACACCGAAGACAATTCTGATTTCGATCATGTACGCGAACAATGAAATCGGAGTCCTTCAGCCAATCGCGGAGATCGGAAAGATCGCCAAGGAAAAGGGCGTATTTTTCCACGTGGATGCGGTGCAGGCCGTGGGAAAGATTCCGGTCGACGTGCAAAGAGATGGCATTGACCTGATGTCGATCTCCGGCCACAAGATTTACGGCCCCAAGGGCGTCGGCGCACTCTACGTCCGCCGCAAAAATCCGCGCGTGCAGCTTGCCGCTATTATCGACGGCGGCGGCCACGAGCGCGGCATGCGTTCCGGCACGCTCAACGTGCCAGGCATCGTCGGCCTTGGCAAGGCCTGCGAGCTTTGTCAGAACGAAATGGCAGCCGAGTCGGAAAAGATGAGCAGGCTGCGCGACAGGTTGAAAGAATCGATTATGTCGCGGCTCGATGAAACATACATCAATGGCTCGACGACGCATCGCCTGCCGAACAACATCAACATCAGCTTCGCCTATGTCGAAGGTGAATCGCTGCTGATGGGAATTAACGACGTAGCCGTGTCGAGCGGCTCGGCATGCACGTCGGCCACCCTTGAACCAAGTTATGTACTGAAGGCGCTCGGCGTCGGCGAAGACCTTGCACACACGTCGATTCGCTTCGGCCTCGGCCGCTTCAACACGCAGGAAGAGGTGGACTATGTCGCCGACCGCGTCGTGGAAACCGTCTCGCGCCTGCGCGAGCTTTCGCCGCTCTACGAAATGGCGAAAGAGGGCGTCGACATCAGCAAGATGAAATGGGTGGCAGCATCGGATTCGCACTAACCAAAATTCTTGGACTTAAAGGAGCAAAGGGCACATGGCTTACTCAGACAAAGTAGTCGATCATTACAATAATCCGCGCAACGTCGGCTCTCTCGACAAGAAAGACCCGAACGTTGGCACCGGACTCGTCGGCGCGCCCGAATGCGGCGACGTCATGAAGCTGCAAATGAAGGTCAACCCGGACACGCGCGTCATCGAGGAAGCGAAGTTCAAGACGTTCGGCTGCGGTTCGGCCATCGCTAGCTCGTCTCTCGCCACCGAATGGGTCAAGGGCAAGACGGTCGAAGAGGCGCTGGCGATCAAGAACACGGACATCGTCCGCGAGCTTTCGCTGCCGCCGGTGAAGATTCACTGCTCGGTCCTCGCCGAAGACGCGATCAAGGCTGCGCTCGGCGATTGGAAGAAGAAGCAGGGCGACGCCGAAGCAAAGCCGGCTGAGTCCGCTACGAGCGCGCATTAATTATTTGCATCGCGCGAGGTGCGCCGAGCCGCTCTGCTGGCGGCAAGGGGCTCACCTCGCGACGACACGAGAATAGACATGATTCACGTAACCGAAAAAGCGGCCGCGAAAATTCGCGAGCTGTTGCAAAAAGATGGCGTCCCCGCCGAATCCGGTGGGCTGCGCGTGGGTGTGCAGGGCGGCGGGTGTTCGGGGCTTACGTACGCGATGAGGCTCGATACGGAGGCGCGCAATCGCGACAAGGTGTTCGAAGAAAACGGCGCGCGCATTTTTGTCGATGCCAAGAGCTACCTCTACCTCCACAACACCACGCTCGACTACCTCGAGGATCTGATGAAGCAGGGGTTCGTCTTCCAGAATCCTCAGGCGACGCGTAGTTGCGGCTGCGGAAGTTCCTTCACCGCCTAAGAACTCCTCCCGGCGGCGGTTCGCTCAGCCTCGCAGTTTGCGGATCGCAGCTGATTCGAGGACCAGACCCCGGCAGCGAGTGAATTAGCATGAGTGTGACGAAAACCCAAGCGCAAGCAATCACAGGCTCGATTTGCTGGAGCTGCAAGGCTCCGGTTGACGGAGCGCACTTCTGCGCGTCGTGTGGCAAGGTTCAGCCGCTTCCGCCCGGAACTGATTATTTCGGATTTTTCGGCTGGCCTCACAAGTTGACGATCGATCCGGCATTGCTGGAAGAGCAATTTCACAAGCTGAGCTGGAAGCTGCATCCCGACAATTTCGTCCGCGCGAGTGAAGAAGAACGCAATCTCTCGCTCGACCGCTCATCGCAGCTGAACGACGCGTACCGCACGTTGCGCGATCCGATCGCACGAATCGAATATTTGCTGCTGCGGCTGGGGCTGCGAAAAGAGGGAACTACAAAACAGCAAGCGCCGCCTGAGCTGCTCGAAGAGGTTTTCGAGCTGAACGAATCGCTCGACGAGCTTCGCGAAGCGCGCGCCGAAGGCGGCGACGTTGACGCTCTGCGAGGGTGGCTCGTCGAGGAACAGTCAAATTTCAAGGAAAAGCTCGAAGGAGTGGACGCTGAGCTCCAAGCGGTCGCTCGCGAGTGGGATGCGGCGCTGGACGCGAATGCTAACGACGCGGCGCGAAATGCGCTTCTCGCGCGCATGAACGAAATCCTCAATCGCCGCAGCTACATCCGCAATCTTGTCGCGAGCGTGCAAAAAGAATTGGAGTAGTGTAGCGGCCACCTTTAGGTGGGCCGGCTTTTGTAAAAGGAACAATGGGACGCACCGTCGGAATCGATCTCGGCACCACATACAGCCTGATTGCGTATATGGATCCGCAAACGGGCGCGCCGAAGTGTATCCCCGGCCCCTACGGTTCAACGCTATGCCCTTCGATCGTCAGCGTTGCGGACGACGGAAAGATTCTCGTCGGCGATCCTGCCCGGGAGCGTCTCCTTACGCAACCCGACCGCACGATCTATTCCGTAAAGCGCCTGATGGGTTGTGGCGTTGCGGACATTCAGGACGAGCTCACGCGCTTTCCGTTTCGAATCGACGAAACGAGCAGCAACGTGATTCGCTTTCGCCTCGGCGACAAGCTTTTTACGCCTCCGGAAATTTCTGCCTATATTCTTCGCGAGCTGAAAACCTGGGCCGAAAAATATTTCGGCGACACAGTCGATCGCGCTGTCATCACTGTCCCCGCGTATTTCAACGACGCGCAGCGCCAAGCGACCAAAGATGCAGGCCGACTCGCCGGCCTCGAAGTTCTGCGTCTCGTCAACGAACCGACCGCTGCAGCGCTCGCCTACGGGCTGCACAAGCAGAAGCGCGGCCACGTTGCGGTATATGACTTCGGCGGTGGCACATTCGATATTTCGATTCTGAAGCTCGTCAGCACCAGCGAAGGCGACATCTACCAGGTTCTTTCGACGAACGGCGATACCCATCTCGGCGGCGACGACATTGACAATGCACTGATGGACGTTGCGCGCCGCGAAATCCGAGCGCAGTTCGGTGTGGAACTTGACCGTCATGGCGAAGCCGTCCAAGAACTGCGACGCGTGCTCATTCGCGCAAAGCACGAGCTTTCTTCGAGCGAAAAAGCCATTGTGAAATGTCGAATCTCTTCGACTCAAACTTATAGCCGTGAATTTACCCGTACCGAATTTGAGGATCTGATCCGGCCCATCGTCGCGCGCACAATGGCTCCCGTGAAATTGGCCCTCGCCGACGCAAAACTCGATCCCAAGGATATGGACGAAGTCGTCCTCGTTGGCGGCTCCACTCGCATTCCACTCGTGCGTAAGACTGTCGGCGACTACTTCCAGCGCGCGCCTCACTGCGAGCTTAATCCCGACGAAGTCGTCGCGCTTGGCGCTGCCGTGCAAGCGGACATCCTCGAAAGCGGCGTCAAGACGATGTTGCTTCTCGACGTCACCCCGCTCTCGCTCGGAATTGAAACGATGGGCGGCGTCGTCGCCAAAATCATCCCCCGCAATTCGACGATTCCGGCAAGCGCCCAGGAAATGTTTACCACCGGCGTCGAGAATCAGACGGGTATCGACGTGCACGTGCTTCAAGGCGAGCGCGAACTCGCCAAGGATTGCCGTTCGCTCGCCCGCTTTCAGTTAAAAGTTCCGCCCGGCCCGGCAGGCCTAGCGCGCATCGAAGTAAAATTCCTGATCGACGCGAATGGAATTCTGCAAGTCGCCGCAAAAGATTTGCGCTCCGGTGGCGAGCATTCCATCGAAGTGCAGCCCAGCTACGGCCTTTCCGATGCCGAAGTTGAGCACATGCTCGAAGAATCGATCGAATTCGCCGAGCAGGATTTCGCGGATCGCCAACTGATCGAAGCGCGTACGGAAGCCGAAGCGATTCTCACAGCTACTGAAAAAGCCTTCCGCGATCCACGCTCAGTCGAAATCAGCGCCGCCGAGCGCCGTTCGATCGAAAATTCCGTCGCATCGCTTCGCGCCGCCATGGCAGGCAAGGATTACAAGCTAGTTCGCCAGCGCATCGACGAACTGAATCAAGCAACCACGAATCTAGCCGAGATCTTGATGAATAGCGCGTTGCAGACGGCCCTAGAAGGCAAGCGTCTCGACGATGTTTAGGTTTTCTAAACCGCCGGCGTGTCGGCGGCGATTTTGAACTAGATTTTGTAGCGGCGGCCTTCAGGCCGGCAGCTTTTTGAATTTGGCTTTCTCGTTCCGTAACAAGGAGCAACAAAATGGGCGGCAAGAACCCATACATCGAAGAAACAAAATTCACGCCCGCGACGAAGAAGTACAAGATTACCTTCATCAAGGACGGACAGCCGATCGAAGTCGACCCGGAGAAAATCCCGTACGGCCACGATGGCATACCCGGCAGCGTCCTCGATATCTCGCAGGGCTTCCACAAAGGTCTTGACCACGCCTGCGGGGGCGTCTGCGCCTGCTCCACGTGCCACGTAATCGTTCACGAAGGCCTCGAATCCTGCAACGAAGCCACCGACGCCGAACTCGATCAACTCGACGAAGCGCCCGGCGTCACGCCGAAATCGCGCCTAGGCTGCCAGTGCGTTCCCGACGGCACAAAAGATATCGTCGTTGAAATTCCCAACTGGAACAAAAATTACGCCAAGGAAGCCGAGCACTAATCCCAGCAGTTCGCTGCTAAATGATCGGACACGGCATGTAGTGCTCTCTGTAACGATGATTGATCGCGAACCATCCCTCACCCACGCCGCAACTAGATCGTGAATGTAACTCGGGTCTTTAGACCCGAAGGTTTGAAGCGCGCGAATCCAAGGAGACTTTAAACCAATGCTCCAAACGTTCGATTGGGACAACGTAGAAGAAATCGGCATTCAACTCGCCGATAAATATCCGGACATCGATCCGCTCACAGTGCGCTTCACCGACCTTCACAAATGGGTCTGCGAGCTTCCGAATTTCACTGGCGACCCCAAGCTCTCGAACGAAGGCAAGCTCGAAGGCATCCAAATGGCCTGGCACGAGGAATACACCGACCGCCAGGGGTAGAGAATCCCGCTGTGCGTGGTTCTTATTTTTTGACAACGCCGCGGCTCGGATTCCGCCAGTGGACTGCTGCTGATCTTCCGCTCGCCGTTTCTCTTTGGTCCGATCCTGAGGTCACTCGCCTCATCGGCGGGCCGCTTTCCGAGGAAGCTGTAGCACAAAAGCTCGCCGACGAAATTTCATCGATGAATCTTCACGGCGTCCAATATTGGCCTCTGTTTTATCTCGTGACTGAAGAATTTGCCGGGTGCGCCGGCCTCCGTCCATATCAGCCCAAAGAAAAAATCTACGAACTAGGTTTCCACCTCCATACTGCATTCTGGCGGCAGGGGCTGGCCGAAGAAGCAGGACGCGCGGTCATCGCCTATGCGTTCGAGACGATCCAAGCACGGTCGCTCTTCGCCGGCCACCACCCCTCGAACGCCGCATCGCGCAGGGTCCTTGAAAAGCTTGGCTTCCTTTTCACGCACGAAGAGCTTTACCCACCCACTGGTTTGAAGCACCCCTCGTACTCGCTCGCGCCCGCGTCTCCGCGCTCCTGAACCCGCCACGGTTCGTCGAAACTTCTATCGCCGCTCCGCATCCAACTAAACTTAATCACCCGAAATCCGTCTATATTCCTGTTGTGAGGAGGGCACAATGGCCTTTGCCACCGAAACAGATCTGCGCTACCCCATCGGAAAATTCGAGCGCGTCGAAAGCCTCACCGACGACAAGCGCCGCGCTTTCATTGCGCAGATCGAAGAAGCCCCGGCGAAAATGCGTGCTGCCGTTACCGGACTAAACGACCAGCAACTCGACACGCCCTACCGCCCCGGCGGGTGGACCGTCCGCCAGACGGTTCACCACGTCCCCGATAGCCACATGAACGCCTTCACGCGTTTCAAGCTCGCGCTCACCGAGGACGTGCCCACGATCAAGCCCTACCTCGAAGCGCGCTGGGCGGAACTCGCCGACGCGAAAGCTCCGATCGCTCCGTCTCTCGATCTTCTCGATGCTTTACACAAGCGCTGGGTCGTCCTCTTGCGCTCGCTCGCACCCGCCGATTGGCAGCGCGAATTTCTTCACCCCGAACACAACAAGACGATGTCGCTCGATCAGACGCTCGCGCTCTATTCCTGGCACGGCCGTCACCACGTCGCGCACATCACCGCGCTGCGCGAACGCAATTCCTGGCGATAGTTTTAGGCCCAGGAAAGAAAAGTGGCGGGCCCGCGCTGCTCAGCCGAGGCCCTTGGGATGAATCTTCAGATGATCTCGGACCACCGGTTCAGCTACTGAGGTCCTGCCAGTACGGCCTACAACCGTAATAATCGTGCACGCCGGCGCCCCACGCTTCATCGGCCATGTCCGGCCACTTGTCCTTGTCGAAGCCCGGAGCGTTTTTCAGCCGGTCTTTGTCGATCTCTAGAACGGCCACCTTCTGCGAGAGATCAAAAGCCAGAGCCTCCCACGGAATCGCGAAGTGTTTGTCGCCCAACCCCAGCACCCCGCCAAACGACAAAATGGCATACGCAAGCCGGCTGTTTCGGGCATCGACCACCAGATCCTCGATCTTGCCGAGATCCTCTTGAGCCGTATTAATCACCTTCGCTCCCAGAATCGACTTCTTCACAGCCACGGTATACGCGCCTGGCGCCCGCTTCGCTCCCGTTTGCATAAGACCTCCTTTCCGTTAAATCTTCTTTCGAGTTTTTCAGGTGCTTTTCATCCCTCTACTATCATCACTTGTCTTCCAGCCACGTCTATGCCACCCCGTCGGCGGGTGCCGAATAGGTGGATTCACGTATTTTGGGAAAGGAATGCAGGCAGGAGTCATGGACCCAGCAAAGCTGTCATGACGAATGGCGGATACCAGTCGCTGGCCGCGACCGCAGCCCGCGTCAACCACTACCCTTACTTCGCGCTCCTGATACCCGCTTTTGCGTATGGCCGACCTGCATAAACTAATGTCTATTGGACAGGTTCATTCTTATGCCCTCGCAGTTGTTCGCCGTTAGACGCGAGAAATCGAAGGGCAAAGGGAGGCCGTAATGGAAAGAAACAAAAAGACGGCAGTCTTCGGCATCTATCCATCCCTCGAGGCGGCGAATAACGCTACGGACGTTCTCGTGAAAGCCGGATTCCCGTCTGCCGATATTTCCGCCCTGCTGCCAGATAATCTCGGCTCGCGGCCTATTGCCACCGAAAAATCAACCAAGGCTCCGGAAGGCGCTGCGGCGGGCGGCAGCTCGGGAGCCGTGCTCGGCGGTGCGCTCGGTTTGTTGGCTGGAATCGGTGCGCTCGCGATTCCGGGAGTCGGCCCTCTTATCGCCGCGGGGCCGATCATGGCCACGCTCGCTGGAGTTGGCGTTGGTGCGGCCGTGGGCGGGCTTGCCGGCGCGCTAATCGGCATGGGCATCCCCGAATATGAAGCCAAGCGTTATGAAAGCCGCTTGAACAAGGGCGGCGTGCTCCTTTCGGTTCACTGCAACACGTCCGAGGAGGTCAAACGAGCCAAAAGACTTATGGAAGGCACTGGCGCGGAAGATATTTCCTCGACCAGCGAAGTGGCGGTGAATACCAGAGCCCGGTCGGCTGAGCCGTAGCGCTTCGATAGCACTATCGTTTTTGCACAAGAATCTCAATGGAAGGAGAGGAGAGTACATGCTGCTGTTAATCATAATTCTCGCGCTCTTGTTCGCCGGAGGAGGCGGCTATTACGGATATTCTCGCTGGGGCCCAGGGGGCGGTCTGGGAATCGTTGGGACGGTCGTCGTGATCGTCCTAGTTCTATATTTGCTGGGGATGGTTCGCTAACTCCACTGTTGAAGTAGCGGCGCATCGAGCTAGATCCAGGCCTCATCGGCACCGGCGTTCTGTCGGTAAACGAGATAGGGAGGTGTATATGACTCCGGTTTTCGTCTGGATCGAAGCCGCCGAAGATGTCGTCGCCGCGAAGAAACGGCTGTTCAGCCTCGTCTCCACTGCTCCGGCGGAGTACCGGCTCTGGGATTGCGGTCAGGAAAGATTTGTCAATCCCTTGGACGACTGCGCCTAGCACCGCTCATCGAACTATTTTCTCTGCAGCGTGAGCCAAAGCTGACTGGCTCGCATTCCATCCGGACTTCGGCAGTAGGGGCACGGCATGCCGTGCCCGAACGTGATGCTTGGCACGGCGCTGCCCATTCACCAGCCACTTCCATTCCGAGCACAGCCGCGCATTTCTTTGCGAAAAGTTTCCAGACCGCTTTGAATCGCGTCATTCGCTCGCGCTGGCTCCTTGTCAATTCTGCTCCTTTCCCCGATAATTGAATGTCTCATCTCGCTGAAATCCCCACTGTGGCGCTATGGTGCAACGGTTAGCACGCGGCCCTTTCAAGGCTGAAATACGGGTTCGATTCCCGTTAGCGCTACCAAAACATTAAATATTAAAAATGCTCAACGGCTCCATGAACGATCGCGATAGCATCCAATCGGCTCACGTTGCGTCAGGATCAGAACGAGATCAGTAGCTCAGGTCCCATTCTGGCCCGACCTACCTTGGCCAGAATTGACCTGAGGCCGTGCAAGCGTTCAAACCCGTTTGTTCAAAATAAAAGTTGACCGCGAACACGTTTGCAACGATGCTCCTGGGATCTGAGTGAATCAGTCGCATTTCGATCTAACATATTTCCAGCATGAAGGAGGAGGAACATGTTGCAGTTCAAGAAGTCGCTTCTAAGAACGCATCAGTCCTCCATGGGCTTGCGTGGTTTGTTGCTGATTTGTCTCGTGGCTTTGGCAAGCGGCCCCGCTTCGGCCCAGGACAGGACTAAGCCCGAGACGATTGAAGCCACCGCCACGGGAACAGACTTTCAAGCCGGGCAACTCGTCACCATCACTTTCACTATTTCCGAATATTCTCCTCGCTCCGACCAGCAGATCTTGAATGACGCGTTTCAGAAAGGCAAAGATCAAGGCTTGTACAACGCGCTTTCCAAGATGAAGGCGGTTGGCCACATCGCAATCACCGGTACGATCGGCTACGACGTCAGTTACATCCGGATGACTCCCACGCCCACCGGCCGCCAGATTCGCTTCATCACCAACCGCGTTCTTCGATTCGGCGAAGTTTGGTGGGACACGCGCTCGGAGTCCTACAATCTCACCGCCGGCGAAATCGATTTGAACGACCAGGATAAGTCCAAGAGCACCGGCGTTCTCTATCCCGCCGCGCAGTTGGTGATGAACAAAGGAGAGTTGCAAATGAATTTAATCGGCAGCCCGTGGAAGCTAGTCGATCTGATTGATTGGAAAGGAACACCCGGCGTCAACTAGCCCACACGCCTCTCCCTTTTCAGTAGCCACAAGTTGCAAGAGGCTGCGTGTTGCTAGACCGAGGAAACGCCCGCTGGGTTGCTTATATGAAGGCTCGACAGCCCAAACTTCAGCCTTCGCCACCCTAGGAACCGCGCCAATACCCTTCACGCAACTACAGGTGCCCCTCACGCGGCACCCGGCAAGCTTTTCTTTGCCTTTCTGACTCAACCCCATCAGAATAACCGTTACCCCAAGCCCTAAATAGCTTCCCTCAAATCGGGCGTCACGCCTCTGCGCGCCGCTCGAAAGCTGCAGGTGCCATATGACCGATGCCTGGAAACAACAGGAAGGCCAGATTGTCGACGGACGATACCGTCTGACCCTCTACCTGGGCGGTTCAGACCACAGTGCCGTGTTTCTCACCGAGCTGCCCGACAGCCGCCAGCGAGTCGCCATCAAATTGATCGGCGCCGATCCAGCCGAGGCCGATTCGCAACTTTCGCGGCTGCGCCGCGCCGCGAAACTTTCGCATCCTCATCTCGCGCGCGTTCTCGAATCGGGGCAAGCGCAAATCGGAAATGCGCATGTGATTTATCTCGTGACGGAGTATGCCGAAGAGGACTTGTCCCTGATCCTGCCCAATCGCGCCCTCTCGCCCGACGAAGTGCGCGAGATGCTGCCCCTGATTCTCGACGCACTTCAATACCTGCACTCGCACGGTTTCGTGCACGCCCGGCTGAAGCCATCCAACATTCAGGCGGTCAACGACCAATTGAAGCTGTCGATTGACGGAGTCTGCGCGCCACACGAGCGCGGCTCTTTAGGCGAAAAGCCCAGCCCATACGATCCGCCCGAGCTTGCGCCCACGGGGCCGTCCCCTGCTGGAGATGTTTGGTCGCTCGGCATGACGATTGTCGAGGTGCTTACTCAGCGCCTGCCGATCTGGGAATGGACGGGGCACGCCGATCCGCCCGCGCCGCGCACCCTGCCCGCGCCTTTTCTCGAAATCGTTCGCAATAGTTTGCGCCGCGATCCTGCAATGCGCTGCAAGCTGCGCGAAATCTCGGAGAATCTCGAGCCTGAATCGGCTCTGCCTGCCGCGTCGGGCCCTAGTGTATTGACGGACCCTGTGCCCAGCTTGAAGTCCGCTTCTTATGGTGCCGCGTCGTCGCAACCCGAAAGCATGCCTGCTACAATTCCGCCCCCGCACAAATCAAACTCGCGTTATGCGGTTCAGGCTTTCGCATTCGTGTTGGCGCTCGCCGCGGTGATTGCAATCCCGCGGTATTTTCGGCACTCGGCTAAGTCGACCGAATCGGAGCCCGTCGCCGCAGCTGCACCCGATACTCTCAAGACCGCCGCTCCCAAAATAGAAGTAGCGTCGCAGCCCGCAACTCCAATGACGCGTGTGACTCAGCCCGCAACTGAGCCCGTAACTCAGCCCTCAACTCGACTCTCAACTCAACCAATGACGCGGACCGCAGCTCAACCAGCGCCCCCGAAACCGGAGCGTGCATCTAAGCCTGTTACACATGCGAGCGAACCGCGCGTCAACGCGGCAGATCCCGTGTCGCCTGCAGCCAGAAAGCCCGCTGCTGCCGTCGCCGCTCCGCCGAATCCGCGACCGATCGTAAATTCGCCTGCGCCGGTAGCGGCGCGCGGCAAGGTCGTACATCAGGTCATGCCCGATGTTTCGCAGAGAGCGCGCAACACGATTCGGGGCAAAGTTCGCGTCAGCGTGAAAGTAAACGTCGACCCCTCGGGCAAAGTAACCGACGCCGCGTTCGAGGCTCCCGGCCCAAGCAAGTATTTCGCCGATGCCGCAATCCGCGCCGCGAAGAACTGGGCATTTGCTCCCGCCAAAGCGAACGGTGAAAACGTAGCAAGCCAGTGGCTCCTGCGCTTCGAATTCGCTCCCGCAGGCACCGAAACATTCTCGGCAGAGATTAATCCGTAAGTAGCGTAGGCTTCAGCCTGCGCCAACGTAACGCCGCACCGCACACACCAAAACTTGGCACGCACGAGATATCGTTCTGTTCGTAGCTTCGCCGTTTCCGGTCGTGCGTAAAAGTTTTTAGTAACAACGGAGTGCTGAGAACGGACAGCCAAAAATTCTAAATGGAGTCACCGAGTAAAATCCGCCAACAGTGCGCCGCCTCGGCTGACGTCTCGAAGCCTTCCATTTTCGCCGCATTCTGGTACGCTTTCCCATTAGACGAATCGTTGCGTAGCTGAACAGGCCAATTGTTGCGGTTAGAACGGCCCGGAATTTCTAATAGCAACACTCGCCATTTCAAAAAAGAGATCAAGTAGTTGTAAAAAAGAGGTTTAGCGATTTTCTAATAGCAACAAAATCGGCATTTTCGCGCGCGGGCCAATTTCGCGCGAAGGAGACAATCCGTGGCAGATTTGATGAGAACTTCCAATCCGGCCCTCAACGAGCGCGCATTTCAAGGCGAGCGCGCTGTGCTCGGCGAGACGATGACGATGCAGGGGACCGTCAACAAGACGGGCGTGCTGCTGATCTGCGCAATCGCGACGGCCGCATGGACCTGGAATCTTTTCCTGCATTCGCATTCGCCGCAAGCGGTGACGCCGCTCGCGATTCTCGGCGGCATCGGCGGACTGATCGTCGCGATGGTCACGATTTTCAAGAAGGAATGGGCCGGAGTGACGGCGCCGATTTATGCGCTGCTCGAAGGCCTCGTGCTGGGTAGCATCTCGGCGATTCTGGAATTGCGCTTTCCGGGAATTGCGATTCAAGCCGTCAGCCTCACGTTTGGCACCCTCGTCGTTTTGCTGCTTGTATATCGCTCAGGGCTGATTCCTGTCACCGAAAAGTTTCGTCTCGGCATCGTCGCAGCAACGGGCGGCATCGCTCTCTTCTACATCGTTGAAATTGTCCTCGGATTCTTCGGCATCCATTTCACGTCCATCAACGGTTCGGGAGCGATCGGAATCGGCTTCAGCATTTTTGTTGTGATTATCGCAGCGCTCAATCTCGTGCTCGATTTTGATTTCATCGAGACGGGCGTCCGCGTCGGTGCGCCGAAATATATGGAGTGGTACGGCGCATTCGGGCTGATGGTCACGCTGATCTGGCTCTACTTCGAGATTCTGCGGCTGCTTTCAAAGCTTCGCAGCCGCGACTAATCCGCGCGCTGCCATCGTTCGATGCCTGTCGATCGAGATCTCGTAGTAAATCTGCTGCGCGATCTCGTCGCGATCGACTCCGTAAATCCCACGCTTGTTCCGGGCGCGCGAGGCGAGGCGGCCGCTTCACAATTTTTCTGCAACTTTCTCCGAGAGCGCGGAATTCCGGCAGAACTTGAGGAAGCCGCGCCGGGCAGGCCCAACGTCGTCGCCCTGCTTCCTGGTGCGAGCGCAGCGAATCAAAGCGGCGGAAAAAATTCGGCGGCGCTCGCGATTATCGCTCACATCGACACTGTCGGCGCAGGCGACATGCCCGAGCCGCTCACGCCGGGCGAACGCGATGGGCGTCTCTATGGGCGCGGCGCACTCGACATCAAAAGCGGTGTCGCTGCGATGTGCGCCGCGGCACTCGCCGCTCGCAGTGCGGACAGGATTCGAAAGCCGTTGTTAATTGCGGCCGTGGTGGATGAAGAGTGCGACAGTATCGGCACGGAAGCTTTGCTCAAGCGATACACCGCGGATGCTGCGATCGTGCTCGAGCCAACTGACCTATGCCTCACAATCGCGCACAAGGGTTATGCGTGGTTTGAAATTCTAACGCACGGCCGCGCCGCGCACGGCAGCCTGCCATCGGAAGGACGCGACGCGATCCGCATGATGGGCCGCGTGCTGAATATTCTGGATGCGCTCGATCGCAAACTCGCGTCGCTCGCGCCGCATCCGCTTCTCGGCCACGGTTCGTTGCACGCTTCTTTGATTCGCGGCGGCCAGGAACTATCGAGCTATCCCGCAGAGTGCCGTTTGCAGCTCGAGCGCCGGATGCTGCCCGAAGAATCTGCGGGCGAGATCGAAGTCGAATTGCGCAGCCTTGTTGCGGGACTCTCCGCGCGCGATCCGGAATTCCGTGCTACGGTGCGCGGACTCGGCTCGCGTCCAGCGTATGAAATCTCTCGAGATGCGCCGGTCGTGCGACTCGTCAGCGAGGCGATTCGGAAAACGATCGGCTCGGGCGCCGCAGAGCATCTCGTCGGAATGGCGGCATGGACGGACACTGCGCTTCTAGAGGCGGCAGGCATTCCGGGAGTTGTTTTCGGCCCTAGCGGACGAGGGCTCCACGGGAAAGAGGAGTACGTGGAGCTCGATTCGGTCATTCAATGCAGCGAGGTTTTGTTCGAAGCAATTTGCTCCGCCTGCGCTTCCTAACAATTTCGTATCCGGCCAGATTCTGTACTCGGCGTTCAAATCGGTAACGTTTTCTCCCCACTAGAATCAATTGGAGCTTGGATACTTCCTACTCCTAGTCTGCAAATGCCAGAATTTGCGTTACTTACACGCTCCTTCCCCGGGCCTTCCACATGCACCTCCCTAGCGGGGTATAGGGCTTGTCCGTTCGGACTTTCTGCCACGGGCGACCCGAGGGTGTTAGCGTGAGTGAGCTTGGCAAGAAATTGACGGCTCGCGGAGGTGGGGACCCGGCGCGCGGTTTTTCAATGATCGAACTGGTTGTAGTGATCGCGATCGCCCTCGTGATCCTGGGAATCGCACTCGTCCAAGCACGGCCAACGCGGACCCAACAGGAACACGCCAATACCGCGAAGGACCAAGTGCAGAGCGCGTTGCGGCAGGCGCGGGAAACGGCAATCTCCGACCGGAGAGATGTGCAGGTTGAGTTTCTGGTGAATCCAGCCGGGAACCCTCCAGGATCGTACGTGCGACTCACGCGAATCGGCGGCGCCTGTTGCGCCAACGCAGTGATTCTCATGATGCCAATTCACAACAGTGTAGTTTTCACGACCTTTTCCGGAGAGCCGGATTCGCCTGATGGCTTCGGCAATAGTGGGCCGATTTATTTTGGCGGAATCGCGGGTGGTCCTCCAGCCGGAATGATTTACCAGAGCGATGGCACTTTTGCGATTAACGGCGCCGGGACACCGATCAACGGGACTGTGTTTCTTGGCGTACCAAATCAGCCGACGACAGCCCGCGCAATTACGATTCTCGGCGCCACCGGCCGCGTACGGTCTTACCACATCTCGGGAATGACAACGTGGCTCGACTGATGGGAAAGAGTTCCGCGCGATCAACATGATCGGATTCGCACCGTAGTCACATTTTTCCCCGCAACGCCCCAGCGGCTCCCGTTCCCCCCGGGGGCCGCTTTTATTTTGCAGACCACGCGGATGAATCAGGGAGAGGCAGGCCTTACGCGGACATTGAAATTTGTGTTTGCTGCCGGAGTGGCACAGGCGCCCGGCTGTTGTGGACCACACAGACTGGTCATTGCGTCACCGATGTTGGCCGGCGTCACGAGTCCTTCGAGCGGTTCCGTATAGATTTTGTAATTGTGATACAGCGGGAGACGCTGGATCTCGTAGGATCCGTCAAACAGCAATTGCTGGCTGGCCGCATTGCAGCTCCAGCCGCCGAGCGTCGCGGCCACCACAATCCCGGTATCCGCATCGACGGCTACCACGTGCGCGCCGAAAATTCCTGTGACGAATGATCCAGTGGAAGGAGCGGGAATATTCGCCAGCGCAAAGGGATTGGCCGGAAGAATTCGTCCGCTGATTACCCCGATATTCACGGAATCATTGGGATCGGGATAGAGCGAGCGGATGCCGGCGCGGTCATCGTCAGAAAGAGGTCCATCGGGCGCTTGTGCGGTTGGGCGATCGCCGAGGAATTGTCCGGGCGGCGGAGAGTAGGGAAACATCAGAGCCCGCCACACGGCTGAATGATCGAGTCCAAACCAGTGGCCGAGTTCGTGGGCGAGAAGCGACTCGAGATCGTAGGCGCCCTGGCCTTGAGGAGTGGCGAGCGCGCCGGGAGTTGCGTAGGTCGCTTGCTGGTCGTTTCGGAACAAGGTGTCGGCATCGAGAATCTGGCCGGCAAAAGCGGCAGGTCCGCTCACGCCCACCGAAACTCCGGGCGTGTTCGCGGTGATGACACGCGTGAAGGCCAAGACGCCGGTGGTGAACGCTGCGCTGAACTGGTTGAAACAGATCGTGTTGAGGCCGTCGATGTTATTTTCCTGATCGTTCGAGCAGGAATTTGCGGTGCTGACGCGCGCGATAGGAGCGATGAATCCAGGGTGGGCGGAGCCGTTGAAGGTGGTGCCGGTGACGCCCGCCCAAACACCGAACGAATCCAGAATGGACTGCTCGATTTCGGTGAGTTGGGCGGACGTGCCCGGAGCGGCGACCGTGAGAATCGTGACGCCGGTAAGCAGAAGTGAAGTGCTCCAGCGGCGATTCAGCGGCGAAGTCAGCGAAAGATTCCAGCGGTTTGGCTGTGGGCAGCCGCCCGCGAGAGGGACGGTCGAGTCCGTTGTGTAGCTGAAGGCGTCGGGAATCTGGACCGAGCAGAATAGAAAAAGGCACAACGTAGTCGATGTGAGAGCGCGTTTCATTGCCGGCTTCCTTGCGCGGCTTGGGGCGACGCTACCACTAGGGAGTGGAATGCGCCGACTGGCATTTTGCGGACACCCGTCGCCTCATAGCGCTGCGACGCCGGATCAAAAACGGCAAATGCGGCGGTGTCCTGCGTGACGATTTCTTCGCCGGTCGCGGGGTTGCGTCCGATTCGGAACGTTCCCTGCACCCAACTGACAATCGAAAAATCCTGAGCTGGGGTACGCTCGAGAAACAGCACCAATTCTTCACCCGGTGAGAATCGCGGCACGCCTGAAACTGTCGACGTGAGATTCCCGGATTTGCCGCCGAGCAGACGTACTGTAATCTGCGCGGGCGCCGATCCTTTCCAGACTTCCTCTACATCGAATGTCGTGAGAGTCCAAATTTCGCCGACGTCCCAGCGGATGGAGTTTGCAAGGCACCGTGCGCGAACGATCGTGTGAGCCGCGCGCGACAAATCGGGAAGCGACATCCGCTTGAGGGTTGTGGCAAGAACTGGCGGGGTAGAGGCAAATGAAATTGCCACCAGCGTAAGCACAGCGCATTTTCGGAACGTAATCATTTCACCTCCAGGATTCCGCTGGCTGCGGCACGGTCATTGTTCAGCGAAGTGATAAGAAGCGTGCGCACGCCGGGAAGCGTCGTAGTCGAAATCTGCAAATCGAGCTCCATCGTATTAGGAAAAAGGCCGGTGATAACCGATGCGGTAACGGGAATATCGCCCGGCGCGGTGCCAGGGCCCGTGAATGCGTACGTCATCGTCGGATCGAGGCCGTTGCCATGAACGCAGAGGCTGACTATCTCCGAACCCGATGATGGACGGGTGACGGTGAGCGGCGTGCCTTCCACTTCGCAGGTTCCGTTCGTCAACAGGCCGTCGAAATCCACATCGAGTGGAGCAGAAACGGCGGCTGTGGTGGGTTCGACGACGGTTATGTCCTTGCGGCTGGCCGCTGGCTGAGCTGAATTCAGCGAGATCGCGTCTTCCGAAACATCGAACGGCAGAATGACAAACGGAACAGGATTGGAGAGGAGCGCGGGAGAGCCTGGATTTGATATTTGCAGGGCGAACGTTGCGGCCGCCTGTACATCGGCGGGATTGAGCACAATCGTGCAGGTGGTCGTCGTTGCGCACGTGGTCGCACGGGCGACGCCATTGAGAAGAATCACGGAACCTGCGCCTCCGCTGCCAGCTACGAAGTTCAAACCGTGGACCGAGAGCGGGAAACCTTCGACGCCGCCGGCCATCACACTTGAAGGCAAGAGCGCTTCGATGGTTGGGCCGGATGTGATCGCAATCGTTGCAGAAGCCGATTTCGTGTTGTCAGCTTGGCTTGTGGCAATGATTGAGATTGCATTCGGCGAGGGCGCCACTGCGGGGGCGGTGAACACTCCATTGCCATCCACGGAGCCGCATGCCGCGCCGCCGCAGCCTTGACCAGCGACGGCGGATTGGACGCTCCACGTGACGGCGGTATTGCTCCCGGTAACGGTGGCGAAAAACTGGCGAGTGCTTAGAGTGCTCGTGGAGCGGGAAACGAAAGCATAGAACGGTGACACTGAGACCGACAGAGGAGCTGGGACGCCCGCGACGGAGACGATGGCATTGCCGATCTTCGAAGGGTCCGCGTGGCTCATCGCCGTAACTGTAACTGGATCGACTGCAGGCGCCGTGCCGGGCGCGAGGTAGTCCACACTGGCGGAACCTGGTGCGGAGGGAGGGACGCACGGGTTGGAACCCGATTGGCAGATTCGTCCGACTGTTGAATTGCCATAGGTGACGCCGTTTACAAGCCAGGACACGGCGGTGTCGGATGTGTTGGTCAGAGCTGCCGCGAAGGATGTGCGCTGGCTCACCTGAACAGTTGCCGATGAGGGCGACACTGTAACGCCAATGTTGCTGATGAGCATCACAGACGCCGACGCGGTCAGCAAACCGCTCGTGGCGTGGATCGCAACTGTGGTCGGCGATGGCAAATCGATCGGCGCTGCGTAAACGACCGTATTTGCGCTGCTTGGAGTGATACTTCCAACTGTCGAGTTGCCGCCGGCAATTCCGTTCACATCCCACGCGATGGAAGCGCCCGCTGCGAGACAGAACGAAGCAGTGAAGGCTTGTGTTTGCGCGAGAGAAACTGTGACTGCGGACGGCGAGATGGTATTTGTCGCCGAGCACGTGATGGTGACGCTTGCGGTCGCGGATTTTGTGGGGTCGGCGACGCTGGTAGCCGTGATGCTCACGGTAGGAGGCGAAGGCGAAACAGCGGGAGCGACATAGAGCGCACCCGCCGCTCCATTGGAGGCGATCGTGCCGAGAGTCGAATTGCCTCCCGCGATACCGTTCACGCTCCACGTGACCGCGGTCGAAGGGGCACCGGTGCCTGTTACGCTCGCCGTGAATGATTGCCCGGCACCGGTTGAAACAGTGGCGGAAGTGGGCGAAATCGCCACTACGATACCGTCAGTCAGCGAGACGATGGCCGACGCCGCGGCACTGCTGTCCGCGTTACTTGACGCTGTTACGGTAACGGTCGGAAGCGAAGGCATGGCATTTGGCGCCGTATACAAGCCGCTGGGCGAGATCGTGCCGGCGCTCGCGGTTCCGCCGGCGACGCCGCCCGCAAACCATGTGACGCTCTTGTTCGACGTACCTGTGACGGTTGCCTGAAATTGCTGCGGCTGGCCGAGCGAGAGGCTTATCTGTGTCGGCTGCAAGACTACCGTCACAACGGAAGGACTGGTCGAAGTGATTCCCGCACAGCCGGGCATCTCGATGGCAGCAAGACAAGAAATCGCGACCAGGAACAGATTCACCAAGCGATTCGATCCAGCAAACGCGGTGGCAGCCCGACTCAAAGTCGTTTTCAGCCACCGCCGTTTGACTGAGCGCGTCATCTGCGCGACGGCTTAGCGCACGGGATGTGCCATCGCGGAGCATTACGCGCTGGCGTTCCTTCTTGCGCCTCGTTATTCGGTCGTTGCCGGACTAAGCTTCGTTGCTTCATAAGAATAGAGAAGAACCGCCGAGCGGGAAGCGGATGGTAGTGCAATGATCGAGTAGTCATTCGCGCGTTCTCAATCGTTCCAAATCGGCATTCGTGCAATCCAATTTGGCACGCGGATCGACGCGGTTACGACCGAGAGTCAACTCGTGCGCGGCTCAAGCGAGGTTGACAGCAGCGCAGAACCCGCCGAATAATCCCAGCATGGCAAAGCCAGAGACGATTCGACGGATCAAGAGCTATTCAGCAGAGAGCGGCTACGTCTATCAGTATCAGTTTCAAGATGCCCATCCTGCGCGGCAGGGTAGCGCGAGCGGAAACGAGTACGTCTATTACGTGTCTGCAGATCGAAAGAAAATGTTTCCGGTTCGTATTTTTGTGGGCCAAGATGCGATCAAAAAATGGGGCAAAGCAACGGGACGCGCGCTGACGGGAACTGAAGAATATGCCGCAGCCAAAATGCGACTGTTTCAAGCATTCGACGAAGGCCAGGAGCTTTCCGCCACCGGTCCAGCATTGGTGGTGGACGAATCGAACCTCAACGCTTTGCTCCAGCGTCTCGATTTGTAGCTTTTCTCTTTGATTACATGCGCGAGAGCACGGCCGCGCGCAATGCGGGCTCCAAAATCTCGAAACGAAATTTATATCCCGCTGCAAGTATTCGTTCTGGCTTTACGCGGTCGCTACCAAGCAAGACGGCATCGGCCATTTCGCCCAGCGCGAGGCGCAGTAGAAACGTAGGCGCCGGAAAAATTGCCGGGCGATGCAGCATGCCGGCGAGCAGCCGCGTGAATTCTTCGTTTTGCACCGGATTTGGCGCGACTACATTCACAGGCCCGCTCACCTGCTCGTTAGCAATGGCATGGCGGATGATTCCTATCACGTCCTCGATGGCGATCCACGACATCCACTGCTGTCCGTTGCCGAGGCGTCCGCCAAGCCCGAGCTTGAAAGGGGTCAGCATGCGTGGAAGCGCTCCACCTTTGCCGGAAAGTATGATTCCGGAGCGCAACATGACCGTGCGGATGCCCATCGCGGCGGCGCGGCTGGCTTCGGCTTCCCAGTCACGGCATAGCAAGGCTAGAAAATCCGTCCCGTTGGTGCTTGATTCAGTGAGGATTTCATCGCCGCGCAGGCCGTAGTAGCCGATTGCAGACGCCACCATCAACAGACGCGGCTTCTGCTTCAGCCGCGAAAGGGAATCAACGAGAACGCGCGTGGTATCGACGCGGCTGCTTCGAAGAACCTGTTTGCGGTCGTCCGTCCAGCGGCCATCGGCAATTCCGGCGCCGCTCAGGTGAATCACCGCGTCGACGCCTTCGATTCCTGCGACGTCAACAGTGGCTCGCATCGGATCCCATTGGACGTCCCCTGTTCTTGCCGCTCTACCGGGCCGGACGAGATGAGCGACGCTGTGGCCGTCCGACTGGAGCGCCGTTGTGGCCGCCGTGCCAACCAGTCCCGAGCTGCCCGAGATAAGAATCTTCATGTTCTGATTTTTCCCCGTTGTGATCGCGGAATCAACCCTACGGCGGGAGGTGCCTTGCGTCAAGCAATTGAAGCCATCGCCGATTACGCACCGTTTGATTCATTCAAAATTCGCGAAAGTCGAAACAGCTTTGCGGTTCGCGCGTCCATCTAAGATAAACTCATCGGCTGCTTATGAGGTGATGATGACTCGTTTGGCGCGCAAATTCGCTGCAATTATTCTTCTGGCGATCCCGCTGATGCTGTCGTTTGCTTCCGGAAAAGATGAGAACGGGGATATCCGCGGGTTTTTCCCCGCCCACGCTAAATCTGAACACGATCTCGAAGCGAAGTTACAAGGTGTTCCCGATGCCGCGCATGCTGAAAGCAATCTGCGGCATCTGACGAGCCGGCCGCACTTGGCCGGCACAGAGGCAAGCCACCAAGTTGCCGAATGGCTCCGAGATCAGTATCAAGGGTTTGGCTTCGACGCCGAGATAGTTACGTACAGCGTGTGGATGGCACAGCCACGCGAAGTGAAACTCGAGCTTGTCGCGCCATCGAGAAAAGCGCTTGCGTCGCCCGAGCAGCCGGTCGAAGTGGACAAAGACACGACGAACCATCGCGCGGTGATGGCGTTCAACACATACTCGCCCTCGGGCGAAGTCACTGCGCCGGTCGTTTACGTGAACTACGGAACTCCGGAGGATTATGCGGAGCTCGATTCGCTGGGCGTGAGAGTTGAGGGCAAAATCGTGATTGCCCGGTACGGCCACAACTATCGTGGCATCAAGTCGAAATTGGCAGAAGAGCGTAAGGCCGCCGGTTTGATTATCTTCTCCGATCCGGCTGACGACGGTTACATGGCGGGCGATGTGTTTCCGCGTGGACCATGGCGGCCGATGAGCGCAATCCAACGCGGCTCGGTGCTTTACACCGAGTCTTATCCCGGCGATCCGCTCACTCCGGGGGTCGGCGCCACTCCCAACGTAAAGCGAATCGCTCCCTCTGATGCGGCTAACTTGCCGCATGTTCCGACAATGCCCATCAACGCACAGGACGCTTGGGCGATTCTCGAACACCTCGGCGGACCGCACGTTCCGAGAAATTGGCAGGGAGGCCTGCCATTCACTTATCACGTAGGGCCCGGCAAATCGGAAGTTCACATGAAACTAGCGATGGATTTCGAACAGCGTCCAATCTACGACGTGATCGCAAAATTACACGGCACCGAAGATGATCAATGGGTTTTGCTCGGCAATCACCACGACGCGTGGGTGTTCGGAGCCGCGGACCCGGGTAGCGGCACAGCTGTCATGCTCGAAACAGCGCGAGCGCTCGGGGAGCTGGTCCGCAGCGGCTGGAAACCGCGCCGCACAATCGTGATGTGCCACTGGGATGGCGAGGAACCGGGCCTGCTCGGTTCGACCGAGTGGGTGGAAGCGAATCGCGTCGAACTCCAGGCGAAAGCCGTCGCATACATAAATACCGATGTCGGCGTAACTGGGCCGAATTTCGGTGCCGCAGCTACTCCCTCTCTAAAAGAGCTCGTGCGCGACGTGGCGCGCGAGGTGGGGGATCCCCAGGCGGGCCGCAGCGTGTACAGCATGTGGCGAGAGCATTCCTCGCAGAAGAAGAGTGCGCCCACAGGTACTGCGCGGCCGGAGCTCAAGGCCGAAGCGCCCGGCGAGACGCCCGTCGGCGCTTTGGGAGCGGGTTCGGATTTCTGCCCGTTCTTCGATTTTGCGGGCATTCCTTCGATGGATGTAGGTTTCAACGGCGACTACGGGGTTTATCACTCGCTGTACGACGATTTTTACTGGATGAAGCAATTCGGCGATCCGACGTTTGTTTACCATGTGACGCTCGCGCGGATTCTGGGTACAGTGGCGCTGCGCTTGGACGAAGCTGATGTCCTCCCGTTCGACTATTCGGCTTACGCCACGGAGATCGCGCGGATGACAAGCGACGTGGCCGCGCGAGTGCGAGAGCCGAAGGGAACGGAGGCGTCCGATTTGAAAGCTGTTTCTGAGGCAGCCGACCAGTTGACGGTTTCGGCCTCTCGAAGCTCCGTGGCGCTTCGCGCGATTTCACCCGCAATGCTCAGTCCAACCACGCACCGGGAACTCAATCGCGCGCTCGCCAGCGTGGAGCAGTCGCTGCTCGTACCCGAGGGCCTCGCCGGGCGGCCTTGGTACAAGCACACGATATTTGCGCCGGGCAGTTACGCCGGTTATGCGGCGGAGGTGATGCCCGGAGTGAACGAAGCGCTCGATCGCAACGACCCCGCCACATTCCACCGCGAAGCCAATGCGCTCGCAACTGCCCTGGCACGAGCGGCTGTGCGGCTCGATGAAGTGACTGGCGTGGCGGAGACGGCTGCAGGAACTCCTTCAGGACATTGATTTGTCCGCGGATTCCTGCGCACCAATTCGTACGCCGTACCTCGCGAGGTCGCGTTAGAATGCTTGTCGTGCGTGTTCGAGTCCTATTTTTTGGGCAGCTTAAGGATATTGTAGGTCTCGCTCAGGACGAGGCCGAGCTTTCCGACGGCGCTCGAGTGGAGGATCTTTTCGAGCGCTACGGCCGGCGCTTTCCAAAACTTGCTGAGTTCCGGCCGTCGGTTGCCGCCTCGGTGAACCAGGAATACGCGGGCTGGCGCGCGTCACTGTCCGCGGGTGACGAGGTTGCGTTTCTTCCGCCTGTCAGTGGCGGAGAGTCCATCGCGGCTGTTGAAGATATCTTTCAGCTCGTCCGCGAACCGATCCGGCCGCAGGAGTTGGTTGAAAGCATCAAGGCGCCGGAGGACGGCGCGCTCGTTGTATTCGATGGTTTCGTCCGTAACAATTTCCGCGGCAAACGGACGCTCTATCTCGAATATGAAGCTTATGAAGCGATGGCTTTGGCGAAAATGCGCGAAATCGGCTCGCACATACGAGAAAAATTTAAGGTTCACTGCGTCGCGATCGTTCATCGCCTCGGGCGGCTCGAAATCGGCGAGACAAGCGTTTGGATTGCCGTGAGTTCGGCGCACCGCGCCGCTGCCTTCGACGCTTGCCGTTACGCGATTGACACGCTGAAACGCACCGTGCCGATCTGGAAGAAGGAATATTTCGCCGGCGGATCAGCGTGGGCCGAGGGCGAGATAGCGGGCGAAAAACCATCACAGGAAGCCATTTCCCGCGCGGATGAATCTACGTATTAGATGAAAATATTGTCTCAGGCGTTCAGCGCTTTGCCGCTGGCCTTAATCGTGGTGTGCGCGGGATTGTACGATCCTGTGAGCGCCCAAGAACAGAAAAAGCCTGGGATTCGCGTGGACGTGAATCTCGTCAGCATCCTCGCGAGCGTGATCGATGCTAACGGGCGCCCGGTTCCAGACCTGACGCAGGACGTATTCGAGTTAAAAGAAGAAGGCGTGCCACAAAAAATTGAGCGCTTCGAAGCTCAGACGAACCGGCCGCTCGATCTCGCGCTGATGATCGATTCGAGCATGAGCACGTTCAAAGACCTGAAATTCGAGGCCGAAGCTGCGGCGCACTTTATCAAGCAGGTGGTTCGGCCGGGGGACACGCTTTCGGTATTCGAATTCTCGGATTCCGTTATACAGCTCTCGGAATTCTTGGACGATGTTCCGAGGCTGCAGGCTGCCGCGGAAAAAATCAGTCCGGGTGCAGGAACCGCCATGTATGATGCGGTGGTCCTCGGGTCAAACGCGCTGAGGAGGCTTCCGCAGGAACGACGTCGCGCGATCGTCTTGGTCACTGATGGCGGCGAGACGACGAGCGTTTCGAAGTTCGACGACGCGCGCCGCGCAGCGATTCGGTCCGGCACGCTCCTTTACTCGATCATCATCCGGCCGGTCAAGAACGAAAACGGCCGCAACACCGCCGGTGAACATGCGCTCATCACAATTACGGATAGCACCGGAGGAGCGTTCTTCATCCTCGATGAGCTTCAACAGCTCGATGCGATGTTCGATCGCATCAACCGCGAACTGCGCACACAATATTTACTTGGATACTATCCGAATCCGCCGCCGAAGCCCGGCAGCACGCGGCACGTAGAAGTGACGGTAAAATCGGGAGACATGGTGCGATATCGCAAGGAATATTTTACTTCGGCGATGCCTCGATAATGAACCAATTCCTCGAAGTTGCAATCGACGCGGCCCGCGAAGCAGGGTCGCTGCTGCTGGCGGAGTTCGATCGCCCGAAACATATCACCTACAAGGGTGAAGTGGATATCGTCACGGAATCCGATCGGCGCTCGGAAGAAATTGTGGTTGGCCGCTTGCACCGCTACTTTCCGCAACACGAGATTGTGGCCGAGGAAGGAAGCGGCGGCCCCGCGGGGAAAGCCCGTTTTCGCTGGCACGTCGATCCGCTCGATGGCACAACGAATTTCGCTCACGGTTATCCGTGTTTTTGCATCTCGATCGGATTGCTCGAAGACGACGACCCAATTGTAGGTGTCGTATTCAATCCTGTTAGTGGTGAAATGTTCTCGGCTGCGCGCGGCGAGGGCGCGTATTTGGACCACAAGCGCATACACGTGTCGCAGATCGACACGCTGGCGACGAGCCTGCTCGTCACGGGATTCCCGCCGGACCAGCGCCACCAGCAAACGAATATCGCTTACTACGCAAGTTACACGCTGCGGTCACACGGCGTAAGGCGTGATGGATCTGCCGCGCTCGATCTGTGCGGTGTAGCGTCCGGGCGTTTCGAAGCTTTTTGGGAATTTGGACTGAAGTCGTGGGACACGGCAGCGGGAACACTGCTCGTGAAAGAAGCGGGCGGAATGGTTACCGATTTTTCGGGCAAACCTTTTCGTCCAGGCGATCGTGAACTGCTCGCCTCTAATGGCCGCATCCATTCGGAAATGCAGGCAGTGGCTGCAGATATAGTAGAGCAAACCGCCAGACGATAAGTTTGCATGCGACCTGCACCATCCCTTAGAATTCCAACCTGAGTCACAAAATGGAATTGTTTCTCAATCTTCTATGGGTGTTGATTGCCGCAGGCGCCGTCAGTATTTGGCGCGTTCGCTGGCTGCGTGAGAAGCCTCAAAGCCATCGAGAATCGCTGCGCGAATGGACGGCGATGGGTTGCGCGCTCGTCCTGCTTTTCTTCGCCGTCTCCCTCACCGATGATTTGCACGCGGAAGCGATGCTTCTGGACGAATGTTCAGTAAGCCGACGCCATTCGATTTGCAGTCACCATTCAGAGCACTCGAGACAAATTGTCAAGGAGACTGGTCCCGCCATTCTGCCACGGGTTGCTGGTATCGAATCTCCTTGCGCTGGTCCGCAAATAACAAGTATCGGTTTTTGTTCATTTACCCTTTTCGTTCGCGACTTTTCCGAAGGCCGCGCACCTCCCTCCGCAATTCTCTGAACATTCGTTTGTTCGTAAGCCCGAACCGTCGTACACAGCTCAAGTTCTCTGCTTAGCTGTTCCGGCAGGCCAATGGTCTTAGTTCTGCCGGACATCAAGCTGTGACAGGCCCGAATGCAAGCAAGGTCAGTACAGAGGGGTTTCTTAGATGAAGTCAGTAGTTTTTGCTGTGGTATTGATTGCCGCTGTTGTTTTCTGCGGCTGCGGCAGCACCGGCAATTCATCGGAGCAGCCGAAGGCAGCGAGCTCGGATAATTCGAAAGGAGCCGAGTACGTCGCCTCCGATGCCAAAGGCATTCAGACGATATCCGTAAAGACGACTGTTGTTCCCAACTATCTAGAATTGGCTGCGCACATCGAAACTGATCCTACGCGCGTGGTCCACGTATTCGCTCCTGCAGGCGGACGAATCACGGAACTAAGAGTGCGGCCCTGGGAGAGAGTGGAAAAAGGACAGACGCTCGCTCTTCTTGAAAGCAGCGATCTTGCACGCGCGATGGCCGACTATCAGCGGGGCGTCGCGGACAATGAGGTGAAACAAAAACAGCTCGCCCGCGCGCAGGATCTTCTGGCGCACCGTGCAATTGCAGAAAAAGACTTTCAGCAAGCGCAGGCAGACGCGCAGATGGCAAAGGCCGCGCTGGACGCCGCGCGAGAACAAATTCTCGTACTTGGCATGGATCCCGATAAGGCGAGCGCACAGTTACGCGTCACTGCGCCGCGCTCCGGCGCGGTGCTCGACGTCAATGCTGCTCAGGGTGAGTTCTCGAAGTCGCTTGATGCGCCCATGCCGCTTTGCACGATCGCCGACATCACCACCGTTTGGGCGCTTGGTGACGTATTTGAAAAGGATCTGAGCGCCGTGAAATCGGGCCAGGAAGCGACCGTGACGCTGAACGCCTATCCCGGCGAAAGCTGGAAGGGACAAATCAGCGTCGTCTCCGATACCGTTGATCCCGTCACCCGAACACTCCATGTGAGAGTGATCCTGCCGAATTCGAACATGCGTATCAAGCCTGCGATGTTCGGATCAATTCGCATTCTACGTTCGAATTCTCAAGGCATCCTGGTGCCAACGTCGGCGGTAATACGCGAAGGCAACGCAGCATATATTTTCGTCGACAAGGGAAACGGAAAATACGAGCGGCGAAACGTAAAACTTGCCCGATCTTTTGATGGCTCGCTCGAAATTGCGTCCGGCATCTCGGCAGGAGACACAATCGTCTCCGAGGGAGGGCTTCTCCTGCGCGAAGGCGCTCAGGACTAGCCGCCGATGCGCAACCTGATCGCCTCGCTCCTCCGGTATCGGCCGCTGATGATCGTTGCGCTTGTGGCATGGATTGTCGCTGGATTTATTCTTTTTCTTCGGCTCGATATTGAAGCGTATCCCGATCCGTCGCCGCCGCTGGTAGAAGTGATCACGCAGAATCCGTCGTGGTCGGCGGAAGAAATGGAACAGCAAGTTACGGTTCCGGTGGAAACCGCTCTTTTCGGGATACCGCATCTAGAAGAGGTGCGTTCGATCAGCATTTTTGGCCTCAGCGATGTGAAAATGTATTTCAGCTACGGCAGCGACTACTACTGGGACCGCCAGGAAGTCTTAAATCGCCTCCAATTGATTCAATTGCCGTCAGGCCTTTCGCCGCAGCTCTCGCCCTGGTCGCCCGTGGGCGAAATTTATCGCTACCAACTATATGGCCCGGCGTACAGCCTGAACGAGTTAAAAGCGACGCAAGCGTGGTTCGTCACTCGGGAAATCAAACAAGTTTCCGGCATCATTGACGTAACTTCATTTGGCGGAAGCACCCGGCAGTACATTGCCGATATCGATCCGCGAAAACTTCTGCAATTCAACGTTACTCTTCCGCAGGTGGTCGTCGCTGTAGGATCAAGCAACGCCAACGCAGGCGGGAACTACCTCACGATGGGCAGCCAGAACGTGAACGTTCGCGGACTGGGCCTCTTGCACAACATTCCGGAGATGGAGAACGTTTTGATCACCACCCGCAATGGTGTCCCTGTGTATCTGCGGGACGTGGCCGAAGTAAAAGAAAGTTTTCAGCCGCGTTTGGGCCAGGTGGGCATCAATCACGATAATGATGCCGTCGAAGGTATAGTGTTGCTGCAGCGTGGCGAGCAATCTGTTCCTGCGTTGCGCCAGCTCGAGCAAAAAGTGAAAGCGCTCAATGGCGGATTGCTTCCGGCCGGAATGAAGGTCGTCACCCTCTACAACCGGATCGACTTGATTCATCTCACCACTGAGACGGTTCGCCACGTCGTTCTGATGGGCCTCGTGTTGGTGACCGCGATTTTGATTGTATTCCTCGGAGACATTCCAATTTCCCTGATTGCGGCGCTCACGATTCCATGCTCGCTTCTTTTCGCGTTCTCGCTGATGGTGCTCACGGGGCGTTCTGCGAATTTAATCTCCATTGGTGCGATCGACTTCGGAATCCTCGTGGACGCATCCGTAATCGTTCTCGAAAATATCTACAGGAGATTCCAGGGAGCCACCTCGAATGCTTCTACACTCGAGCTGGTTGCCGAGGCCACTGCCGAAGCCGTGCGTCCCGTGATTTTTTCGGTTCTCGTGATTGTGATCGCATTGGTGCCTCTGTTCACGATGCAGGGAGTCCCCGGCAAAATTTTCGCGCCGATGTCGGAAACATACGTTTTCGCGCTTGCAGGAGCGCTGCTATTTGCGGTCTTGCTGGCGCCCATCCTCGCGTCTTTTATGCGCCCGGAGAAGGTCCGCGCTCACCATACGATCCTTGTCACGTGGCTCGGCAAAAGATACGCGACCGCTCTGAAGTGGACGATGTCGCGTCGCAAGACGACCCTCGCCATCGCTGGAGCCGCGTTGATCATCACACTTCTGCTCACACGGTTTCTCGGCGGCGAGTTCATGCCTAAACTCGAAGAGGGAAACCTTTGGGTGCGCGCCACGCTGCCGCAAGATGTCTCTTATGAAGCCTCCGCGAAAATGGCAAAGGACATCCGCGAGATCTTGCTCGGCTATCCCGTTGTTACGGAGGTCGTCTCTCAGTTGGGGCGCCCCGATGACGGCACCGATGTGACAACCTTCAACAACATCGAATTCATGGTCTCGCTGAAACATCTCAATGAATGGCCGAGCGGGCTCACGAAGGGAAAACTTATCAGTCAGATGGATTCTCAACTCGAAAAATTCCCCGGCATCGATTTCAATTTCTCGCAGAATATTCAGGACAACGTGGAAGAAGCGATGTCCGGGGTAAAAGGCGAGAACTCCCTGAAAATATTCGGAGACGACATCAACGTGCTGGTTGAAAAAGCAGGCCAGATTAAGGACATTATGGCAAGGGTTCGCGGCGTCGCCGATCTTGGAGTTTTTCAGGAAACGGGGCAGCCGCAGCTTCTGATTTCTATCGACCGCGCGGCCAGCGCCCGCTATGGTCTGATGGCCGCGGACCTGAACGCAGCCGTTCAAGCGGCCATCGGCGGATTTGCCGCGACGCAAATTCTCGAAGGCGATCGCCGCTTCGATTTCGTGGTTCGCTATCAGCCGGAATTTCGCCGTACTCCCGAAGCGATTCGGAATATTCTACTGCCTACCCCTGACGGCAACCGTATTCCACTGGCCCAGGTGGCCGATGTTTCTTTGCGCGAAGGTGCCTTCATGATCTACCGCGAGAACGGCCGCCGCTATATTCCGGTGAAGTTCAGTGTGCGCGGCAGAGACCTCGCCGGAACTATTCAGGACGTGCAAGCCGGAATCGCGCAAAAAGTTCATTTGCCCGAGGGCTATCATTACGAATGGGCCGGCGAGTACGACAGCCTGCAGAAAGAGCAGCGCCGGCTGATGATCATTATCCCGATCAGCCTGGTGATAATTCTCGCGCTGCTATTCACTGCTTTCAATTCTCTCCGCCATGCCCTTTTGGTTCTGGCGATGCTGCCCTTCGGTCTGACGGGCGGAATCCTTTCTCTGCTCGTCACGCGTACTCCTTTCAGCATTTCCGCTGCGGTGGGATTTGCTTCGGTGATCGGAGTTTGTACGCTGGGCGGCGTCGTCTTCGTCTCGGGCATTCGTCGCAAAGAGCAGGCCGCACATACGAAGCTCGGAGCAATCGAACTCGGCGGTATGGCTGAGATGCGTCCGGTGCTGATGGCGTGCGTTGCGGCGGGACTCGGTTTGCTTCCGGCGGCCATGTCCTCGGGCGTCGGCGTTCAGGCACAACAGCCATTGGCACGTGTCGTTGTGGGTGGCATGGTCACATCGCCTCTCGCGATTCTATTCATCATCCCTGTGCTTGCCAGCTACTGGCTGCCGTCTCCGCATGGAACTGAGCCGTTTGAAAAGCAATAGACCTGGCATCGAAATCGCGATCGCTGCCTTCGTTGACGGAATATCGGGCAAGTGCTAGCCTCGCGCTCGATTCCAACTCATGCGTGCTGTTGACATTATTCGGAAGAAACGCGATGCAATTGAACTATCCCGCGAAGAAATTAATTTTCTCATCGAAGGCGCTACGCACGACCGCATTCCGGACTATCAGATAGCCGCATGGTTGATGGCTGTTCTCTGGCGCGGCATGACGCGCGCGGAACTCGCGGCGCTCACCGAATCGATGCTGCATTCGGGCTCAGTCCTCGATTGGTCGAGTCTTCCTGGGCCCAAAGTCGATAAGCATTCCACCGGCGGCGTCGGCGACAAGACTTCGCTCGTGATTGCGCCCGTGGTCGCCGCTGCTGGACTTTACGTCCCAATGATCAGTGGGCGCGGCCTGGGACACAGCGGTGGCACGCTTGACAAGCTCGAATCGATTCCGGGCTTTAATGTGAATCTCAAGCTTGATGAATTCAGGCGCGTCCTTGAAAAGTGCCATTGCGGTTTGATCGGACAGACTCCCGAAATCGCGCCAGCCGACAAAAAGCTCTACGCCCTGCGCGACGTCACCGCCACCGTCGAAAGCCCCTATCTGATCTGCGCTTCCATCATGAGCAAAAAAATGGCGGAAGGCATCGACGCGCTCGTTCTCGACGTGAAGACCGGCGTCGGCGCCTTCATGAAAAAGCAATCGGACGCGGAATATCTCGCCGAGTTGATGGTTGAGACGGGCACGCGCATGGATAAAAAAGTTGTCGCGCTGATCACCGATATGGAACAGCCGCTCGGCCGCAAAGTCGGGAACGCGCTCGAAGTCGAAGAGTGCATTGAGATCATGAACGGCGATGGCCCCGCAGACTTGCGTGACATATGCATCGAGCTTGCGGCCTGGATGTTTCTGCTCGGCGGCAAAACGAAAACTGTCGCCGATGGCCGAGCCCTCGCAGCGGAAATGATTGCTTCGGGGCGTGCCCGTGATACATTCCGCGAGATTATTCGCTTGCAAGGCGGCGACGCAGGCGTCGTCGACGACCCGCACCGCCTGCCTCAAGCACGGCACGAAGCGCGAGTCACCGCGCCAGCGGACGGATTTATCACCGCGATTCAGAACGAGCAGGTGGGCATTGCCAGCATGATGCTCGGCGGTGGCCGCGAGAAAAAGGAAGACGCGATCGACCCCGGCGTCGGCCTGATCGTCGAGAAGCGGCTTGGTGATCCGGTGAAGGGGGGCGAGACGCTGTGCACTGTGCGCTACAATCTGGACTCCCGCCTTCCGCACTCGATGGGATTGCTGGCGAAAAGCTTTGAAATCGGGCCGAAACCGCCGCACGTCTTGCCTCTCGTTCGAAAAGTGATTGGCGCCGAAGGAGAACTGTGATTCTAACGGCAGTGTGGGGAGACTCCATCGCATGCATCGCCTGATTGGCCTGGTGGGAATGCTCGTTCTTATGGCGCTCGCATTTCTATTTTCGACGAACCGGGGCGCCATCCGGAAAAAAACCGTCGCCTGGGGACTGGGCCTTCAGATCGTCTTCGCGTTTCTCGTGATGCGATGGGAATACGGCCAGTGGATTTTCCACCAAGCGGGCGAAGGCGTAAACTGGATGCTCGATTTCGCGTTCTATGGTTCTTCGTTCGTATTCGGCGACCTCGGCAAAAAAGGTTCACCGATGGGTTTTTTCTTCGCGTTTCAGGTACTGCCCACGATTATTTTCATCGCAGCCTTCTTCGCAGTGCTCTATTACTTCGGCGTGATGCAGTTCATCATCAAGATCGCCGCGATCGTGATGACGCGATTGATGGGCGCAAGCGGAGCGGAATCTCTCAACGTCGCAGCCAGCATTTTTATGGGGCAGACAGAAGCGCCGCTCACAATTCGCCCGTTTCTGCCGGAGGTGACGCACTCGGAATTGATGACCATCATGACGAGCGGCATGGCTCACGTCTCGGGTGGGATGATGGCTGCATACATCGCCTATGGCGTCGAGGCGAAACACGTTCTGGCGGCTGTGATCATGACCGCGCCAGGAACAATTTTGCTTTCGAAGATGCTCGTGCCGGAGACTGAAAAGCCGGTCACGTCCGGCCGCGTGGAAATGGCGGAAATCGAACGCGACAAGAACGTCTTGGCCGCTCTGACTCGCGGCACCACGGACGGATTGAGCCTTGCGCTCAATGTTGGCGCGATGCTGATCACTTTTATCGCGATGATCTATCTGGTCGATGGCGTTTTCGGCGCGATCCACAACGCCCTAGCACTTCATCGTATCGAATGGTTTCCCACAAGTGTGGAGCAGATTCTTGGTTGGATTCTCGCGCCGATCGCTTGGCTCATTGGAATCCCGTGGCACGACGCGCACGTGATCGGTAATCTGCTGGGGCTTCGCATGGTGACGAACGAACTGGTCGCCTTCCAGCGCCTCGGGCCCATGAAAGAGACGCTCGATCCGCGTTCCTTTACCATCGCCACGTTCGCTCTCTGCGGCTTTGCGAATTTCAGTTCGATCGGCATTCAAATTGGCGGGATTGGCGCGCTCGCTCCGAACAAACGGACCGACTTGGCGCGGCTCGGGCTTCGCGCGATGCTGTGCGGCACAATGGCCAATCTGATGTCTGCTTCCATTGTTGGGGTCATGTTGCAATGACGGCGGCCCGTTCGGCGGCGGCAGCGCGAAGCGGTGAATTCGCGCGGGCCGAGCGCGCTGCAAAATTCATCCTTTCGAAAACGAAGCTGCGGCCAAAGATCGCACTGGTTCTTGGCTCGGGACTCGGCGCTTTTGCCGACGAGCTCGCCGGCGCAACAAGAATCCCATACCAGAAGATTCCGGGATTTCCGCACTCAACAGCGGTAGGTCACGCAGGGCGGCTCGTCATTGGCAAAGTAGGCGGTATTGGAGTGGCAGTGATGCAGGGCCGCGTCCACTTCTACGAAGGCTACACTGCAAAGGAAGTCGTCTTCCCGATGCGCGTACTCGGCCAGCTCGGGATTCGGTCCGTGATTTTGACCAACGCCGCAGGCGGCATCGATCTTGGATACAAGCAAGGCGCGCTGGTGGTCCTCCGCGACCACATCAACCTTCAAGAAACGAATCCCCTGATCGGGACGAACGATGAACGCTTCGGTCCGCGTTTTCCCGACATGACGCAGGCATATTGGAAGCGGTATCGCGAAATTGCGCTGGCCGAAGCAAAGCGGCTTGGCGTTGAAGTGCACGAAGGCGTTTACGCCGCGCTTTCCGGTCCCAGTTACGAAACGCCCGCTGAAATTCGTTATCTCCGGACGATTGGGGCCGATCTGGTGGGTATGTCTACGGTTCCGGAGACGATTGTCGCGCGTCACATGGACATTCGCGTCCTTGGAATTTCCTGCGTCACGAATATGGCGGCGGGCATTCTCGACCAGCCAATTAACCACGAAGAAGTAATGGAAACTGGCGAGCGCGTGAAGACTCAGTTCATGGCGCTTCTCCGCGCCGTGATTCCGCGCATTGCCGCTGACACAAACTAATTCACGAGAGTTAAATCTATGACTGAATATGACGCACTGATCGCCGCTGCCAAACAAGCCCGAGAGAACGCCCACGCTCCGTATTCGAATTTCCGGGTCGGCGCTGCGTTGCGCGCAAAATCGGGCCGCGTGTTTTCAGGATGCAATGTGGAAAATGCGACGCTCGGCTTGACGTGCTGTGCCGAGCGCACCGCCATCTTCAAAGCCATCTCCGAAGGCGAGCGCGGCTTCGAAGCCATCGCCGTCGTGGCGGACACCGACACGCTCACTCCTCCCTGCGGCGCTTGCCGGCAGATCATCTGGGAATTTTGCGGTGACGTCCCCGTGATCATGGCGAATCTCAAAGGCAAAGTGCTGCAGGAGACGATGGCCAACCTTTTGCCGCGAGCCTTCGATTCATCGTTCCTATAAGAATTGTCACCGAACGACTTAAAAAATAGGCGGGAACATGATTCTGCAATTCTGCAGCGCAACCACTCAGTTTCTTCTTCGCTTCCGTTCATCCATGCTTATCTGTGGTTTCATCGCATTAATCGCGGGGGCGTCGGTCTCGGCCAAGGATAGAGCGGACCTGCTCGTCGTCCATGGCACCGTCGTCACAATGGACGCGCAGCGTCGCATCATCGATGACGGCGCCGTTGCGATTCGCGGCGATTCCATCGTGGCGGTCGGAAAATCGGCCGAGATCGAGTCTCAATACGAGGCGCCAAAAATAATCGATGCGCACGCCGCCATCGTCATGCCGGGCCTGATCAATGGCCACACGCACGCCGGAATGAGCCTCTTCCGCGGTATCGCCGACGATCTCTCGCTCGACGAATGGCTCAACAAGTACATTTTTCCCGCCGAAGCGCGTAACGTCACCGAGGATTTCGTCATCTGGGCCACTCGATTGAGTCTTCTCGAAATGCTGCGCGGCGGAACAACCACCTATTGCGACATGTACTATTTCGAAGAAGCCGTCGCACGCGTTACGAAGGAAGCCGGAATGCGGGGCGTGCTGGCCGAAACGATCATCGATTTTCCCGCACCGGACAATAAAACCACACAGCAGGCCTTCGACTACACACAGAAGTTTCTCGACCACTGGAAAGGTGACCCGCTCATCACCGCCGCCGTCGGGCCGCATTCGATTTACACGCTATCGGAGAAAACGCTGCAGGATTCGGCCGCACTCGCGCGCCGGAATCACGCACCGATCGCGATTCACATCGCGGAGGCGCCTTTCGAGCTGCAGCAAAGCCGCGAAAAACATGGCATCACACCCGTCGCATACCTCGAGCGCATCGGCTTGCTCGGGCCCGACGTGATCGGCGCGCACTGCATTTGGGTCGACGCTGCCGATATCGCGATCCTCACGCATTTCGGCGTAGGCTGCACGAACAATCCCTCGAGTAACATGAAGACGGCAGCAGGCGTGATGCCCGTCGTCGATATGCTCGCGGCAGGCCAGGCAGTTGGTCTCGCCACGGACGGCGCGGCCAGCAACAACAATGAAGACATGTTCGAGGAAATGGACCTGGCTGCGAAGCTGCAGAAAGTCGTCCGCCGCGATCCTCGCGTGCTGCCCGCGCAGCAAGTGGTCGAGATGGCAACCATCGGCGGCGCTCGCGCGCTGCACCTGGAAAAACAAATCGGCTCGCTCGAAGTCGGCAAGAAGGCGGACTTGATTATCGTCGACACGGGCGCGCCGCACGCCACCCCGATGTACGACGTCTACTCCAGCCTCGTTTATGCGCAGAAGGCCGCGGACGTGAGAACAGTCGTCATCAATGGCAGGATCGTAGTGGAAGACCGCCGCATGCTCACGCTCAACGAGCCTGAAATACTCGCCAAGGCGGAAGAGTACAAAAAGAAGGTCGAAACTTCTCTCTCGGCGTCCGGCAAATAGCCAGTCGCCCCGTTCACGTACATATTTACTTGAGCGCCGAGATCGTTCGCTGGCGGTGCGTTTTCACCGCGATCGATCGCAGCGTGTCGGGGATATTCTTATTCGTGGTTAAGAGCTTCAGATCAGTTGCATTTAATCGCGGCAGCAGATGCAGCGAGATATCGAGCGGCGTCTTCGGATTGTTCACCAAATTTTTGGCGATTACATAGCTCTTCATGAATTTCCGCGTCAGCGAGATCACCCGGAACACTTCGTCCGACAAATTCGTCATCTTCGTGAAAGCTTCTACTTCCATGTCCGTCAGCCGCGGCGATTGCAGCACGCATCGCTGCACGAGCTTATTGGGATCCTTGATGAGGATCATCCGCGCCTCGCGATTCCCCTTAAGGGCCAGGGTGAGCCGCTGCACCACGTTCATGTGCGACACCTGCTTAAGCAGCGTCTCGCGCTTCACCGGATCGGGCTCTACTTCCTTGGCGGCTTCTTCGAGTTCTTTCGCGGGAATCGGCTCGTTCTTGTGAATTTCCGCGAGCAGCGCCTGCTGTTCCGCTGTCGCCCCTTGCGATTGCGCCAGAGCTGTCGCCAAATGATCGTCAGAACTAAGTCGTTCCATATTGTCCAGCAGCGCTTGAATTCCGGTGGCGGTAAGGTGTCGTGCCGCGCGCCTGACGAGCGCCGCCGGACATGCCTCGTTTCTTGCCAGAGCATCGGCAATCCCGGGCTTATCACTGATTTGTTCCGCGCAATATTTGAACAGGTGTGCGTCCGCGTCAGCCCGCCCGAGCGCCGTGAGGAAACTTTCCATGGGCACCGTTGCCAGAACACTTTGTGCGCGCTCGGCAATTGTGGAGTCTGCGTCTGCGGAAAGCACCGCGAGCAATTCGGCTCGATCTTCGGGAGACAGCGAAATCCCGCCGGAGCAGACCGCAAGCTTCCGTTCTGAACGCGCGTGCCCCGACCGAATCTCCGCTCGCACCTCAGCGCTAATGGGAATCTCCGGAGGATACTTTCAGATCATTTCGTGTGAGCTTGACGCTTCCCGGTAGTCCCACCTGCCCAAACGCACCGACTGGATGGCCGTTCAATTCGAGCGCCACCGCGCCGGAATCGCTCGAAGTAATGTCAAACGCGTCGTGCGCCTCGAACTGCCTTTTGTCGCCCGCGTCGATCGGCCCCTTAAAAACGGTAGATCCGTCGGCCGCGATCGTTACGTCGACGGGCTTACTTGTTCGCAGCGTGAGTTCAAGCGGATCAGCCGCGGCATTAGCCCCCTCCGCTCCGCCGGCCGCACCAGCGCTATTTCCGCCGCTCGACGCATCGCTCGAGGGCATGGCAGTCAACGGCGCCGCCGCGCTTACTGGTTTCCTGTGCAGGCGCGCTGCAATCCTTCCTCCATAACGTGCATAAGCGAATGTGACGCCTGCCAGAATTACCACCAGCGCAATCGCCGCGCCGATTGCCGGCTTCCAATTGCGCGGCATCGCCATCGGCGGGTCGGGCACCACGCCAGTATCGACTCTGCCGCGGGTTTCGAGCGAGTACTCAGCCACCATGCTGTCTTCATCGAGCCCGAGGTAGCGTGCGATCGAACGGATGAATCCGCGATTAAATACTCCCCCCGGCAGTGAGTCCCAACGTTCGCTCTCGATCGCTTCTAAAAATCGCGTGCTGATGCGCGTCGCCGCTGCCACTTCCGCGATCGACACGCCTCTCATCTCCCGCTCGCGCTTCAAGTGTTCGCCAAAAGGTGTCGATGACATTCCTGCAGGGTCCGCAGCCCAGGAAAAATATAGGCGTCGGTCGCAGGTGTGTCAATCGCGCTGCGCGAATATCGCGATGTGCTCCCCTGATTGGCCTTAGGTCAAATGCCTCGTGATGGTCATTGCAGATACCGAAAATGGCCTCTTATAATGTCAAAGTTGCCCGACAAGACCCCAGACCCGAGCACCCGTCCACCGGCTGAACCGGTCCGAAGAGCGAATGACGGCAAGCCCTTCGGCGGCGTCGAGCGGCGCCGGAGTCCGCGCGCTATTCCCGGGCCCGCGGAAGCCACGGAAGTGACGGTTTTCCACGAGCTTGGTAAAGCCCTCACCTCGTCCTTGCAGCTCGATCAGGTCCTGCGGACCATCATGGAGAAGATCAACGAAGTCCTCCGGCCAGACACCTGGTCGCTTCTGCTGATGGATGTTGACAAAGGCGAGCTATATTTCCAGATCGCTACCGGCACAGGTGCCGAAGCTCTGAAAGATGTTCGCATCAAGCTGGGACAGGGCCTCGCCGGATGGGTGGCGCAAACTGGCGAAGTGGTCGTCGTTCCGGATACATCAAAAGATTCGCGCTTCTTTGCGCAGGTTGACGAAAAGACGAAAATGGAAACGCGTTCGATTGTCGCCGTTCCCGTGCGCTTTCGCGACCATTGCCTCGGCGTGATCGAGTTGATCAATTGCGTCGGCCCGGAAGGTTTCAGCACGCGCGACCTCGCGCTGCTCGAAGCGCTCGCCGATTACGCCGCAATCGCGATCGAAAACGCCCGCCACGTCCAGCGCATCCACGAGCTCACGATCACCGACGATTGCACCAGCCTCTACAATGCGCGCCATCTGAATTTCATGCTCGATACCGAGCTCTACCGCTCGCATCGCTACGCGTTCGAGTTTTCGCTGATTTTCATCGACCTCGACCACTTTAAGAATGTAAACGACACCTACGGCCACCTGATGGGCTCAAAGCTCCTGGCCGAAATCGGCTCAGCCATCAAAGAAAAATGCCGGATGATCGACCTCGCGTTCCGCTACGGTGGCGACGAGTTCGTGATTCTCCTGCCGCAAACTTCCAAAGAAAACGCCCTCGGCGTAGCGCGCCGCCTGCACACCCTGATCCGCCAAGCCGTGTGGCTGAAGGAGCCGGGCATCAACGTGCAAATCACCGCCAGTGTCGGCGTCGCGTCATATCCCACCGATTCGCGCACCAAAGCTGAACTCCTGCATCTCGCCGACGAAGCCATGTATCTCGTCAAGAACACCACGCGCGATAGCGTTGCGGCCGCCGGTGTTGGACTACTTCAGCACTCTGAATAAACAAATGAACGTGTCATCCTGAACCGATCCGACCAGGATCGGTGAAGGATCTCATCGTTCGATATGTGCGCCACCGCCACCGCCGGCGGCGACGAAGTTTGCGTCGCTCGCTTCATTCAGCGTTCTTTTGCACAACTGCTACACCGCTCCTTGATTCACCCGTGTCACCGTGTTAGTCTGCGCGCACGCTAACACTTACATTTGCAACGAAAAACAAGCCGGAGGCGAGCGAGAATTCATGGCTAATGAAGCGCTGGGAATGATCGAGACCAAAGGCCTGGTGGGCTCGATTGAAGCGGCCGACGCCATGGTGAAAGCCGCCAACGTGATTCTCATCGGCAAAGAGTATATCGGCGCGGGCTACGTCACGGTAATGGTGCGCGGCGACGTCGGCGCGGTGAAAGCCGCCACCGATGCGGGAGCCGCCGCAGCCCGGCGCGTCGGCGAACTTGTCGCCGTGCATGTGATTCCGCGCCCGCACGAACTCGTCGAAGACATTTTGCCGGGCGGCGGGTTGTCTCGAACTTCGAAGAAGTAGCCAGGTGGTTCTTTGAGCCTGCGCGATCGCGACCTGATTTCCATCCAGGAAGCCCGCCATTCCGTCGAGCGGGCGCACGAAGCCCAGAAGAAGTTCGCCGCATTTTCCCAGCAGCAAGTGGATGCCGTTGTCGAGTCTTGCGCCAACGCGGCCACCGAGGCCGGCGAATCGCTCGCGCGCTTGGCTGTCGAAGAAACCGGCTACGGCAACGTCCCCGACAAAATCACGAAGAATCGCCTTGCGTCGGTTGACGTTCCGCGCGCCATTCGCGGCATGCGAACAGTCGGCGTGATTCGCGAGGACCGCGAAAAAGGAATCATCGAAATCGCTGCGCCGGTCGGCGTCGTTGCCGCCGTAATTCCTTCGACGAATCCCACTTCCACTGCAATTTACAAGACGCTTATCTCGCTCAAAGCGCAGAACGCCATCGTCCTCAGCCCGCATCCCACCGCGATGCGCTGCATTTGCGAATCAGCCTCGGTTCTGCGGCAAGCCGCGCTAAAAATGGGCGCGCCAGAAGGACTCATAACGTGCCTTGAGCACCCGACGATGCAGGGAACGCAGGAGCTGATGAAGAATCGGCTCACAGGAGTAATCCTCGCCACCGGTGGCACGGGTCTCGTGCGCGCCGCTTACAGCTCCGGACGTCCCGCATACGGCGTCGGTCCTGGCAACGTTCCGGCGCTGATCGAGCGCACCGCCAATGTGAAGAAAGCTGTCGCCGATATTTTTGCCGGCAAGACCTTCGACTACGGGACGATCTGCTCATCCGAGCAAGCGATTGTGACCGAAGAAGCTGTGCGCGAGCAGGTGCTCGAAGAATGCCGTAAGCAGGGCGCGTATTTTCTTTCCGCTGGCGAAATCGATCGCCTGGGCTCGCTCGTTTTTCTCGGCGGCGCGCACGTACCCAATACGCAGGTGGTCGGGCGTCCTGCCACAACGATCGCGGAAATGGCAGGCATCAAAGTGCCGCCTTCGACGCGCGTTCTGATCGCGCAGCTCGACGGAATTGGCCGCGAGGTGCCGCTCTCCGCCGAAAAGCTCTCGCCGATTCTCGCATTCTATTCCGCGCCGAATCTCGCGGCTGCGATCGACATCTGTGTCCGCCTGCTGGAACACGGCGGCGCCGGACACACTGCGTCAATCCATTCGCAAAGCGAGGCCGCCGTAAAGCAATATGGCCTCGCCGTCCCCGCCTTTCGCATCGCCGTCAACACCTCGTCGGTTCATGGCTCGATCGGCTATTCCACTAATTTATTTCCGGCGATGACGCTCGGCTGCGGCTCTCCCGGTGGCAACATCACGTCCGATAATATCGGTCCGCAGCATTTGATGAACGTGAAGCGTGTCGCGTGGGAATCGCGCCCCATCGAGCACCGCACAATTCCAGCCGACCAGCGTCTCGCTGCCATGTCCATACCTGCGCAGAAATCCACCGCCGCGGGCGCTGCCTTTTCGGCTGTTGCTGCAGGTTCTGGTTTTGTGGGTGCCCCATCCTTCGCGCCGTCCGCGAAGGGTGGGGATTTTGCTCCGTCTTCCCCATGGCCAACGTCAGGTTCCGCCTCCGCCGCTGCTTCTTCGGGCGCCCCGTCCTTCGCGCCGTCCGCGAAGAGTGGCGATTTTGCTCCGTCTTCCCCATGGCCAACGTCAGGTTCCGTCTCCGCCGCTGCTTCATCCATTCTTAGCTCCGCGATGGGCTCGGCGTCTGATTTACGTCAGGGCACGCCTTTTTACCCTGAGGCACGAAGGGCAGCCGTGCCAAAAACGGAGGGCGGTATAGGGGCTTTAGCCCCTGAGGCAATTCGTTTGAAGTCGACGCTTTCTCCGGTAGTCGCCGCGGCTGCGGCCGCAGCACCTGTACCCGACCGCCAGACAATCGCGCGCATCGTCGAGCAAGTCTTCACCGCCCGCGGCATCCCCCGCCGCGGCAGTCCAACCGAGGCAGCCCCCGAAGTTCGTCAGGGCGCGGCTTTTTACCCTGAGACACGAAGGCTTGCCCTGAGTCCCGAAGGGGCAACCGTGCCTAAATCGGATGCGCGAACTTTAGGGGGTCGGAGCTTCAGCTCCGACATACAAGCCGAAAAAAAAGAAGGGGCTTCAGCCCCTGAGGCGCCCCCGCCGAAATCCGCGCCGATTCCAGGAGCCGCCCCTGCAGCATCTTCCCATCCGCTTCCGCCACCCATAGAAGTCGCCGAATTCCTCAGCGAAAACGACGTCCGCATGGCCCTCACGCACAACCGCAAACTCTACATCGGCCCCAAAACAATCCTCACCCCCTCCGCCCGCGACCTAGGCGGCGAACACGACATCTTCATCCTCACCGACATAATTCCCGCCGCAAAAAAGCGCCGTTCGTAGTGCCGGCCTGCTCTGAGGCACGAAAGGGCATCCTGCCGGGTCTTCTGACTTTGTAGCGGCCGCCTTCAGGCGGGCGACTTAGCTCCACCCTATGTATAAGTCACAATATCGGCAATCTCTCGGAGCCAGTTTTATGCTTGAATAGAAGCGGGAACACCCGGGGGAATCTATGGCCGAACCAAACGATGATCGCAATGATCGCAACGAAGACCGCTGCGGAAAGTGCGGCGCCGATATCGACCCAACGCGGCGCGTCGACTTCACCCTAAAAGACGGCACTCGCGTCTGCGATTCCTGCTTCGTGAAAGGCACAAAAAGCCCCACGCGCTCCCCAGAGAAGTCCTTTGGCTAGTTCGCGCGTCCCACGATCGTTTGCTCTTTAATGTCTCGCATTTTTCCCCCTAACAACCGGGCGCAACAAATGCGCTATCAAGGCTCCGGCGATTGCTATGCCTATTACGCCGATTCATACATGTAAACCCGTATTGCAGCGATTGTTAGACTCAAACTGTGCGAATTTAGACGCTTGCGAAGCGGCAACCCTCCGAGCGCGTCATGACGACAACGAAAATCCCCGTGCCGGTCCAGCAGGCCGAAAGGCGTCCTGAACGTCACGAACACGAACATCCCGAACATCACGCCGAAAAACGCGCCGTGCAGAGGAAGCTTTACAAAGCTCTGCGTCGCTTCTTCGCGATTCTAGGTCCGGGCCTCATCACCGGAGCCGCCGATGACGACCCATCCGGAATTTCCACATACTCCGTTGCCGGCGCGGCCTACGGCTACGCCACGCTCTGGGTCGCACTGCTTACATTCCCCTTGATGACGGCCGTACAACTGATGTGCGCGCGGCTCGGCATCGTCACCGGATGTGGACTGGCAGCCTCAGTGCGCATGCACTATCCGCGCTGGGTGCTGTGGGGCGCCTGCGCGATTCTCGCCGTCGCGAACATCACCAACATTGGCGCAGATCTCGGCGGCATGGCAGAGGCGACGCAATTGGTGACCGGAATCCGGACGATGATCTGGATTCCAGTCTACGCGATCCTCATGATAGTTCTCATGTTCTGGGCTTCGTACAGGCTGATGGCCGAAATTTTTAAGTGGATGACGCTTGTTCTCTTCGCGTACGTGTTCGCGTCATTTTATGCGCATGTCGATTGGAGGCGCGCGCTGATGGTTACGTTCGTTCCCCATATCGAATTCTCGCGCGGCTTCCTGTCGGTTCTCGTGGCAATTCTCGGGACGACCATTTCTCCCTATCTTTTCTTCTGGCAGGCTGCCGAGGAAGTGGAAGAAAAGCGAGAAAAAGACAAAGCGCACGGTCCGCGGAAGGAATCCACTCGCTACCAGTTAAAGTGCGCGCGCACCGATACCGTGTCCGGAATGTTTTTTTCGAACTTCATCATGTATTTCATCATTCTCACCACCGCCGCCACATTGCACGCCCACGGAAAGACGGATATCACCACCGCCCGCGACGCCGCCGAAGCGCTGCGCCCGTTGGCCGGCAACGGTGCCTACCTTCTCTTCACACTCGGTTTAATCGGGACAGGAATGTTGGGTGTGCCCGTCCTCGTTGGATCCTGCGCGTACGCGATCTCGGAAGCGGCAGGCTGGCGCGGGTCCGTAGCCGATAAGCCAAGACAGGCCCACAAGTTCTATTTGGTGATGGCCATCGCGATGGCCCTGGGTCTCGCGCTGAACTTCTTCGGCCTGAACGCGGTAAAAATGCTTTTCTTCTCTGCGCTGATGAACGGCCTGCTGGCACCACCGCTAATTCTGCTCGTAATTCTTCTTACGAGCAGCCGCAAAGTGATGGGTCCGCGCACCAACCCACCCCTCCTGAAATCCCTGGGTTGGGTGACCTTCGCGATCATGACGGCAGCCGCCGTCGGCATGTTGATTACCTGATAGAGACGAGATATAATTAGACAATGGGGCTCGGCCCGGCTTCTGGCCGCCTCTGGTACATTCCAGTCTAATCGACGGTAGCGCGATTAGAAATCCTTCCAAACGACTGAAAATAAGCAATTTGCTATTTTCTAATCGGCAGTAAAATCAGGGTCCTGGATTTGCAGCAACGCTGATTTCTCCGGCGCTCAGAACCGCGAAACGATGAAAAGCCCGCCGCAAATCGCCACCAAATCCTCAGCGCAAGCAATCACGAAGTCGGGAACTTTCAGCGCGCGCACAAGCCCGGTTCGAGCCTGATAGCCGCCGAATGCTCCGGCAACAGCGCCCACAATTCCCAGAATCGCGCCGAGCACTAACGAGCTCGCACCCGCAACCGCGACGCATGCGCCCGCGAGCCCACCAAGAAGTATCCGCGCAATCAGGCCCGGCCCCTTTGTGCGCGGCGGCGTGGAAGGAAGCTGATCCGTGATCAGTTCGACGATGGCGAGCAGCACGAAAAGGATCAGCGCCCACGTCGCACCCATCCACGAGAGATGCGTCCCCGTTAGGTTGAGCCAGCCCTTGTGCGCGCCATACGCAACAACAGCTGGCGCCGTCAGCGAACGCAGGCCGGCGATCACGCCGATAAGAAACGCCAGTAGCAAGGCTTCGGATGAGCTCATTCGCAGGCTCCTTGGAATGTCGTCGGAATGTCTTCCAGAACGCCCTTTTTTACCTGAAAGCAGTAGTGACGTAAAGAAGCGAATGAAAGACGGAGCTGGTCACACGTCAATACTTCGCCCTGATTGCGGCTACTTTGGCGCTGCATGTGTCAACGCAAAGTAGAAATGTCCGGTTTTTCGCCAGATAGAAATGTCCGCTTCCACGATTTTCTCCAAGGGTGATCGGGGGGTGGACTGTGTTTGGTTCTGATCGTGGTTGGGGGTTTGGGTTTGC